>Ga0247844_1000997_pt1 | contig 56088 bp, 53 predicted proteins | sample LaCtaG_FD_192421 | JGI IMG/M metagenome (GOLD analysis project Ga0247844, IMG submission 192421) | Freshwater microbial communities from meromictic Lake La Cruz, Castile-La Mancha, Spain - LaCruzMarch201714.5m_1 | ecosystem: Environmental > Aquatic > Freshwater > Lake | place: Spain: Castile-La... | reverse complement strand
TACCCTTCAATTCGATAGTCAGTACTGGTACATTTCTTTCTGCCCACATATACCTTCCAAGACTCCCTGGATAATGCCCTAAACTTTTCCATGGGATATCTAACATTTTCCCATTTTTAGGAATGATTTCCTTAGGTCCATCGAAATCCAGCAATCCATAGGGTGTATGGAGAGAAACAATAATCTGCGGCTTAAAATCATCGATATGTTTCAAAACACAGCGACTTTCTGATTCACTATTTTCCTTTTCACCGGGAAACCTACGTGGATTTTTTTTTTCCACTGCAGTCCATCTTTGTAGTGATTCAGATGACCAATTTTTAGTTGGAAGATTTCTATTTAGATCTACTCCACGGCCATTAGTTCTTGTCTTTGCCAAAATTCCATCAGGATTAACTTCTGGTACAATTCTCCATGTATTTCTTGTGGAAATTTTAAGCATTCTTTCTAACCAATGCCTCGCAACACTACCTGCAGGAAACTCGTCGCCATGAAACTGTGAGAAAACCAGGATGCGAGTGGTGTATGGATTTTTTTCATCTTTTCCAATTTTATCAAAATGAAAAATTGGTTTAGAAGAGGATTGGGAAACACAATCAGGAAGTAATTCCATTTTTTTGCAAATTTCAACTAACTTTTTTTGATCAAAACTTCCTGGATACTGAGACAATCTTTCAAAACATTCTGTTTCAAGTGTGGCAAAGGCCATTAGAGGAAAAACAAGGAAAAAAAATGAACAATACATCTTAATTTTGTTTCTGTGCATTGAAGCACCTATGCTTTAGTTGGAGTCTGTGTCGTGGGAGGAGGACCGCCAGTTTTATGTCTAAACATAATTAAACCGTGGGTTTTATCATAGGGAGAAATGCCAATTGTCACTCTATCTCCTCTAACCACTTTAATAAAAAACTTTCTCATTTTTCCTGAAAGTTTTGCCGAAAGAACATGTCCATTATCTAATTTAACGGTGTAATTTCCGTGGGAATGAATGTCCATTACTGTACCGTCAACTTCAATTAAATCTTCTTTAGACATAGGAGAATGCCCTTCTTTTATAAAGAAATACTAATATTGTTCCTAACTTAACACAGGAATTAGGTGCTTACAAAAAATTAATTTTAACTTACTTAGCAAATTTTAATTAATTTAAATTAATCTAGATTCCATCTTTTCCAATTGAACCTACAGGACACATATCCAACTGCTCTTGGCATAGTGATTTTTCATCAGCGGTTTCTGGTTGTTTCTTCACAAAAGCATTGCCATTTTCATCTTCTGCAAAAAATTCTGGCGCACCAGAATAACAAACATTGCAGGCAATACAACCTTCACCATCTTCGTCATCAGGGTGAGTGGTATACCATGAACCAGGTATGTTTTTAGGATGTTTTAAATTTTTATTGCTCATATTTCTTCTTTCCTAATTTATTGCGAATGGTAAAGCATAAAACTTTGCTTTACAATCAAACACATGAAAACAAAATGGCAAAATATCATAAAATGCTGGATTGAGAGTACTATTTTAACTTCAGAAGAGAAAGAATCTTTAAAAGTAGAACTCACTAAGTCCACTACGAACCTCCATTTAGCAAAAAAACTTGAAGAGGCCTTTACCGGTGAACTTGAGTTTGGAACTGCAGGTCTAAGAGGCATAGTTGGTCTCGGCTCAAATCGAATGAATATCTATAATATTCGTAGAGCAACTAAAGCATTAGCAATGGCGGTTAAGCATGAAAACCCAATTGGCCCTTGGAAAATTTGTTTATCCTATGATAGCCGTCTTTCTTCAGATTCATTTTTAGAGGAAGCTAAAGAAGTATTGGTAAATGAAAATTGTGAAGTCTATTTTTTTTCTGAACCAACACCAACTCCAATGCTAAGTTTTGCAGTAAGAAATACAAAGTCTCAGGCAGGTGTGATGATCACTGCTTCTCATAACCCCAAGGACTATAATGGTTATAAAGCCTATTGGTCTGATGGTGCTCAAGTAAATAATCCCCAGGATCAATTGATCATGGATATTTATAGAAATCTACCTCCACTTCTCGAAACAAACGGGGAACACTCATCTGAAAAAATGGCAAATTTAGCCCAAAAAATGCCTGAAAATATTATTGAGGAATATGATAAACTCCTCATTCAAAAAATAGTTAATCCAAATATTTTTAAAGGTATTTCCTCTCAACCGTTTAAATTAATTTATAGCGCTCTACATGGAACTGGCAGCAATGCCATTTCTAGAATTTTTAAAAAACTTCAAATGGAAGATTCTTTAATCTTTGTTGAGGAACAAAAATATCCAGACGGTAATTTCCCCACCACAGATTACCCAAATCCAGAGGATCCTAAAGCCTTGCGTCTCTTAGGTGAATATATGACTCGATATAATGCCCCTCTAGGTATTGCCTCAGACCCCGACGCAGATAGAATGGGAGTTATTACAAGAGATAATAAAAATGAACTATACTTTTTAAATGGCAATGAGATGGCGAACCTGCTGCTCTATTATAAATTAATTCACCTTAAAAAAAATCCGATAAAATTCTATGTTTTAAAAAGTATTGTGACCTCTCCCTTACAAAATAAAATGTGCCAAGCATTCAATGTAGAAATAATAGAAACTCTCACAGGATTTAAATGGATGTCTCAAAAAATTAGAGAACTTGAATTAAACGTACCTAATTTTACAAATGATAATTTTTTATTTGCAAGTGAAGAATCCTTTGGCTGTATGCCAAATGGAGAAGTTAGAGATAAGGATGGAATTTCCTCGGCGCTATTATTTACAGAAATGACTTTATATTTCCAGCAAAAATCTAAGTCTCTCCTTGATGTTTTAAATACAATTTATGAACGCTTTGGTCTCTATCAAGAAAAAGTTTTAAGTTTTGACTTTGCTGGAATTGCGGGAAAAGAAATCATAACCAAACTTGTTGAAGATTTTTCAGTTGAATCTAAATATCAACATTTACCTAAAAAATATTTACCCGTAACTATTGAGGATTTTAGAAGAGGAACTCGACTGCCAAAGGCCTCAATGATTAAAGTTTCATTTGCTAATGGAGAACAATTATTTTTACGTCCCTCTGGAACAGAACCTAAGATGAAATTCTATCTCATGTTAAACTCCGCAGAAAATAAAATTGATGAAATTAAAAAAAGTGAATTGATCTTTACAGAACTCATAAAAAAAGCGATAGAAACTCTTCAATGATTTCATTAAATATAAAAAATAAAAAGGCCATTGTTCTTCTAAGTGGAGGAATGGACTCACTTTTACTCATGGCCCATGTACAAAATTTGGGAATTGAAATCTATCCCATTCATTTTAGTTACGGACAAAACACTCAAAGAAATGAAAAAAAATCATTTAAAGATATCTGCCGATTTTATAAGATAAAAAAAGAAAACCAAAAATTAATGGATATCCCTTTTTTAAAAGAAATTGGTGGAAGTGGATTAACTGACAAAAAACTTATCCTAAGTACTACTGGCGAAAACCTCGCCAAAAATATTGTTCCAAATAGTTATGTTCCCTTTAGAAATTCCCTTTTTTTGGCCATTGCAACTGCCTGGGCTGAAACTATTGAAGCTGCAGAAATTTATATTGGTGCAGTGGAAGAAGATTCTCCAGGATATCCCGATTGTAGACCTGCTTATTATAATGCTTTTAATAACCTAATTAAAAAGGGAACCAACTCCAAAAATCCCATCAAAGTGATCACTCCCCTAATTAAATTAAATAAAATTAAAATTATTGAAAAATTAATCCAACTACAAGCTCCCATAAAACTTTCCTGGAGTTGCTACAAATCTGAAAAAATTGCCTGTGGATTATGCGATTCATGTCGCTTAAGACTTAGAGCATTTAAACGAGCTAATAAAATTGATCCGATTCCCTACAAAAAATAATCTCTAGGCATTGTAATAACTTAATATAGCTCAACAAAATCGCCCTCTGTAACTGCTCCACCAGAATGTAAAATGGCCACGGCCCCATCAGGTCCAAAAAAATCTATAATTTCAACAGTTCCCTTAACTTCACCATCGGCAAATCCAATAAGAGATCCAGTTTCTGGATCATAAATTTCTTGGCCTTCAGTAGTCACTTTTAAAACATCTCCAACCTGTATACCAGACTGTCTTCCTGCATTTATATAAATTTTTGTTCCTAAAATTTTTGCCACTCTTCCCATCCACTCTAATTTTTGTCCAAGCTCAACAACTTTTGGAGTCATTTTTTTTATGGCAAGTTGTACCGAATATCTCATTAAGGCCCGACGATAATCTAAATTATCCTTGGATTCGTCCATGTAAAATCGATAGGTCTTATCATCCACATTTCCTTCCTGGGAATCCGTATAAACTTCTTTCCCGGAATTCACATCAAAAATTCGAAGCTCTACTTCTGATTCAGCAAAGGAACGTTGATCTCTCATCATTCCCACTTCATCAGTATGTTGCCTTACTCTAGCTTTAGAAATTCTTCCGTAGATTACTAAATTAACTCCAAGAACTTTTGCTTTTTTTGTCATCTGTACAAGTTGAGCACCACCAGAAGCAAAAATTTCTTTCGATGATCCGAATATTTGTTCAACTTGAGGGTCAACTAGGTAGTCTCTTGTTTTTGATAACTCTCTTCTTAGTTCTTCAGTAGCAACAATGGCTAAATCTTCACCTCCAAAGGGAGATTCATTAATAAAAGTGAGAAGTGCGACTTTCTTTTTGACCGGATTATAGATGGGATCAGTGAGTGCTTTTTTGCGATAATCCATCCCGAAATTATCTCTTTTAATAACTTGCCTACTTGTTGAGCAGGATAAAATTTGAAAAATTAAAAATAAGGAAAATAAGGAAAAAAATTTATAGTTTAAAAACTTCATAGGATCTCTTCCGCCTATTTTCAATTTTAAACTAGAAACTTCATATGAAATAGAAAGTGCATTTTCTTCACATTAAAAAGTTAAAAACATATTACTCAGGAATTATTTCTCAGGAAAAGTTAATATAGCAAAAAAATCTCCTTCAACTGGCCAACTCCAACTAGCAGTTTTCCTAGTACTATGATCAGTTACTTTTAAATTCTGAAGAGACTTTTTTAAATTTACCTTATTCCCCTGAAACACAATTTGAATTGATGCTGACTTTGCATCAAATTTCATAAGTTTTGTTTGAAGTACATTTTCTGAAATAGCATTCTTCAAATTATCAATATGTGATAACAAACTTTCCATATTTTTATAATTTTCAATCTTAATTTCTACTTTTTGTCCTGTAGATTGCAAAGTCTGAAAAGTTTGTCGTACCTTTTGTAAATGAGGTGTCAGTAAAACTAAAATTCCTTTTGCCATATTATCGGGTAGCATTCTTGGACTAGATGTATCAAAGGATTTCGTCTCCTCATTCATTTCACCTTTTAAAAGTGGTAAATCTACTTCACCATAATTCGATAGGAAATAATTAAATGATAGAGAAAAATTATGCATCTTTCCCACTTGATTTAATTTTCGAATGGATAAATTAATACTTAATTCATGAGTTCCCTTCAATGGAGTTTTATCGGATCCTTCCTCATTAGATACTGGAATAAAAGTAGTTTGATTATTCTGAAAATTAAGCTTCATCCAATCAAATAGCCCAGATAAAACTTTTTCCCCAACACCTTGACCTTTTTTTACATCATATATATTCCAATCCGTATCAAAGGAATCCATATTAACTTTTAAAAGTAGTTTCACTTTTTCTATATTATTTTTTTTTGTAATTAAATCCTCGGACACAGTAGTCGTTTTATCATCCTCTTCGTTTGCAAAAGTTCTCACAACACCAAGTGATATAAAAAAAAAATACAGGGCAAAAAAAAGTGTCATCTTCATCTTTAAATCCTCTAAATTTAATGAATTATGTATTTCTAAATTAATTTTTTAAAATTTCAACAACTTCTTTTCCGAAGAGCTGGTTAATCTGTGAGGGTAGTAAACCATGAGCAGAAACATAATAATTTTCGCCCATGGGTATTCTCACTTTCCCCTCTGGCAGTTGCATAATGACATAAAGTGGTACTATTCCCTTATGAGATAATAACAATGTTTTTAATTTTACAATATTCTCGTCCTGCATATCATTCGAATCTAAATTAATTTTTAATGCCTTAATTTTACTTTCTGAATATTCCTGGATTGGAAAAATTTTTGTCGGATAAAATTTCCTAGGATTTTCAGCTAAATTAACTTGACCCTCAATGGCAAAAATATTCTCTTGATTTGATAAATTACTAAATTGTTCGTATGCTTTAGGAAATAATACACTTTCTATTTTTCCTGTTTTATCTTCTAACTGAGCAAAACACATTTTATCGCCCTTCTTCGTAATCAATTGCTTCTGCTCTATGAGTAGGCCAGCTAATACTACTTCTATTTTTTCTTCTCCAGGAAGGTCATTGAGTTTTTCAATCTCATGAGTGGCAACTTGTTTCATTATATCCATATATCGATCTAAAGGATGTCCGGATACATAGACTCCTATAAGCGAAAATTCATAATTTAATTTTTCTTTGTCGTCATAGTCGTCTTCTAACTTATATTCAAAGAAAGAACTTAATAACTGTTGGGAATTATCTTGAATACTAGAATTCATTTCAAATAAATGATCAAACATGGATGTTTGCCCATTTTCTTTTTCTTTTTTCTTTTTATTTCCCTGTTCTAATGCCATTTCTAAATTTTCAAACAAAGTTTTTCTATTTTGTGTTTCACATTTATCAAAGGCTCCAACTTTAACAAGTGATTCAAGCACCCTTTTATTTATAGATGCATGATCTATCGTTGAACAAAAATCAAAAAAACTTTCAAATCCCTTTGGCTTTTGTTCTCTTGTTAAAATAATGGCATCTACAGCATTTTTACCGACGTTTTTTACTGCTCCCATACCAAATCGAATTTTATTTTTTTCGATGACGTTAAATGACCACAGAGATTCATTAATATCTGGAGGAAGAATTTCAATTTCATTGTCTTTTGCATTGGAAATATAATTTGTAATTTTGTCAGTATTGCCCATTTCAGAGCCAAGAAGTGCTGCAAAAAAATAGGACTTATAGTATGTTTTTAAAAAAGCAGTTTGATAGGCAATCACTGCATAAGCCACTGCATGGGATTTATTAAAACCATACTCGGCAAACATCGCCATTAAATCATAAAGTTCTAATGCTTTTTCCACATTAAAACCTCGCGATCTTGCTCCTTCACCAAAAATCTTTTTATGTTTTTCCATTTCCTCAGGTTTTTTCTTACCCATGGCCCTTCGTAACATATCTGCCTGACCTAATGAATAACCAGCTACAACTCTCGCAATATTCATTACCTGTTCTTGGTAAACAATAATTCCATAGGTATCTTTTAAAATGGGTTCACACTCAGGAAAAGGGTATTCTAATTGTTTACGACCATGTTTTCTTTCAATGAAATCATCTACCATTCCTGATCCCAATGGACCCGGTCTAAAAAGCGCATTAATTGCGGTAATATCTTCAATATTATCTGGTTTTATCCTCTTGCATAAATCCTTCATTCCAGAAGACTCTAGCTGAAAAACACCTGAAGTATTTCCAGAAGAAATTAATTCAAATACTTTTTTATCTTCCATATCAATGGATTCAATATCAAATGTTGCATCGCAATCTCTTTTAATTAAATTCACTGCATTTTGAATAACAGTTAATGTTTTTAAACCTAAAAAATCGAATTTTATTAAACCAATTTTTTCACAAAAATCCTTATCAAACTGAACGACCTGCTCACCTTCTTTACCTCTATACAGTGGACAATAATTTACAAGAGGCTCGTTTGTAATAATCACACCCGCTGCATGAATAGAAGCATGCCGTAGTAAACCTTCAAGCCTTTTTGAAATATCAAAAATTCTTTTTATTTTTGGATCCTGTTCTATTAACTCTTTTAATTTTGGTTCCGTTTCAATTGATTTCTCGAGAGTAATTCCCAATTCCTCGGGAATTAATTTTGCGATTTTATCTGACTCACTAAAAGATAATCCAAAAACCCTTGCCACATCTCTAATCACCGCCTTGGCCTGCAATTTTCCAAATGTAATTATTTGTCCAACTCGATCTGTGCCATATTTTTTTGTGACATAATCAATAACTTCATTTCGACGATCCTGACAAAAATCCACGTCAAAATCGGGCATACTTACTCTTTCAGGATTAATAAATCGTTCAAAAAGTAAATTAAAGGGAATAGGATTTATATTCGTAATTTCTAATGAATAGGCAACTACTGACCCCGCACCAGATCCTCTTCCTGGACCCACGGGAATATTTTTCTCCTTTGCCCACAAAATAAAATCTGAAACTATTAAAAAATATCCTGGAAAACCCATCTGTAAAATCATCTTAATTTCTTCTTCAAGACGATTTCTGTATGTTGCACAATCTGTCGATTCAAACCAATTTTGATCTTCTCGCATTTTTTTAAAATGTGGTCCTTGAAATCTTTTTTCTAAACCATCGCGACATTTTCTCCTAAAATAATCTTCCACTGATTCTTTTGTTTCTATATGGAAATTTGGTAAATGATAGATCTGTTTGCCACTTGAATCTAACCAATTAAATTTCAAATCACACTTATCAGCAATTCGTAATGTATTATCACAAGCTTCTTGAAAATAATGAAAGGCATTGCGCATTTCAACTGGTGACTTTAAAAAAAACTCATTTGTGGTAAGTTTCATTCTCTTTTCATCTTGAAAAGTCTTCCCAGTTTGAATACAAAGAAGAACTTCTTGAGCAGCAGCATCATCTCTTGTTAAATAGTGAACATCATTTGTGGCCACAAGAGGAATGCTCAAACTACTAGCAAATTTTATAATTTTCTGATTAACTTCTTTTTGCTCAGCTAATCCATTTTCTTGGATTTCCAAATAAAAATCATCCTGAAAAATTTCCCGATATTTTTTAATGGCATCAAGAGCTTTATCATCTTGATTAGAAAATAGATTATAAGCGACTTCACCTTTCAAACAGGCAGTTGTAGCTATGAGTCCCTTGCCGTATTGCTTTAAAAGTTCGTAATCCACTCTAGGTTTATAGTAAAAGCCTTCGAGATAAGCTTTACTTAAAAGTTGAGATAAATTGCGATATCCCTCTAAATTTTTACAAATCAAAACTAAGTGATGAATTTGAGTTCGTGCTTCATTTTCATCTTGAGAATCTAAAACTCTGGCTGATTTAGGGGCTTTTTTTTCAAATCTTGAACCTGGCGTATAATATATCTCTGAACCTATCAAAGGCTTTATTCCGCTTTTTGTGGCTTGGGTATAAAAATCAATTGCACCAAACATATTTCCATGGTCTGTGGATGCCACTGCTGGCATCCCATACTCTACGCATTTTTTAAAAAGATCAGATAATCTCAGTGCACCATCTAATAAGGAATATTGTGTGTGCAAATGTAAATGAACAAAGGATTGAGGATGCGTTTCGCTTAACTTTGAGATATTAACTTCATTATTCATAATTTTTACAATTGATTCTTAAATTTAGAGAAATGACCTATGTCAGCAAATCATACCCCTTTTATTTTCTTTTATACACACCAAGAAACAGAGAATCTCCTCATCAACTGGATTAAATCTACCATTCCATCTGCCAAAACTAGTTATCGTAGAAAAGGATGGATTAGTTTTAAGGTTTCATTAGATGATTACCACTTGATTTTTAAAAAAAACTTTTTTTGCCCATTGGCGCTGCGTTGGGGAAGCGGTCACTCTCCTATAAAAAACTTAGATCAAGAAAATCTACAATTCATAGTCAACCTGGCCCATGTACAAAAAGTTGAACATATTCATATTTGGGGAGAATATTCATCGGAACTTTTAAAAACAATATTCCAAGATGAAAAATATAAAACCTTTAAAATTAATGAAATAATTCCTCTTAATGAAAAATCACTTAATATTTATTGCCCCATGGAAAATGAATTTCCCGTGGGAATACACACCCACAATGGAAATCAATCACCCTATACTGAGGCAAATCCTAATATTGAGCTCCCTTTAGAAGCACCTTCAAGATCCTATCTCAAAATGGCAGAACTTGACTTACTTCATGGCCTTAAGTGGAAGGAAGGAGATACTATTTTAGAACTAGGGTCAGCTCCTGGAGGCATTAGTTATTACTTATGTAACAAAAAATTTCATGTTTTTAGTGTTGATCCAGGACTGCCCAGTGATATACTTTTCCATTTTCCCAATTATTCATATTTAAGGGCCAGTACCCAGCAACTAACGACAGAAAATTTAAATATTCAAAATGATGTTGATTGGATTATTTCGGATATGAATCTATCAGCTCCACAAGTCCTCCATGAAATCATAAGAGCAGAAAGCCTTCTGAAAAAGCCCATCGAAGGAATGATCATGACATGTAAATTTTTAAAAGATGAAGATTCAGTAAAAATTAACGAAATATCAAAGACAATAAAAAAGTGGAAACCTTCTAAGAAAATTTCCACTTATTTTCTATTTTCACACGGAAAGGAATGCGTACTTGTTTTGGATTAATCTTCGTCAAAACCTGGTCGAAATGTATCAATTGCCCTTGTTTCCAAATCTAAATCATCATCGGCGACTTCTTCAGCTGCTTCCACTTCTTCCACTTCATATTCTCTATCTGTGATATTACATTCAGCTAATACTTTATAGAACATTCTTTCATCATCTAACTCATCAATTAAACCTTGAATACAAAAAGGAGGAAATTTTGAAACAATATCTTCAACTAAAATCTGAAGTTTATTTTCTTTAAATATTTCTTTTTTGCGCTGGATTAATTTCCAATTGCTAATATAATGTAAACGACAATAGGTTCCCGTTGTGCGAATGTTTTCACAGCCTCTCTCCATACAAGCATCATCTTTTGGCATAAAAAGATCCATTGATTGGATCTGAGAATCAATTTCCTGCCATTTAAAATAATCCGATAATTCTAAAATTTTATTTACAACTTTATCTTCAGCATCATCATCTCTAGATAATTTCTCTCCGAACTTAAAACTTGCTCCTTTCTTCTCATCAAAAAAATCATCCTCTTCATCGGGATCAGCTTTTCTACTTTCTAGATTTTCCAATTCTTCAAAAGGTAGATCACTCTCTTTTGACTTCTTCAATTTCTTATCAGCTTTTAAATCTGGTTTTGATGATTTGGGATTTTTTTCAACAATATCCTTCTCCTTAAAAGTCTTTGCAGATTTTTTAAGAAGTTCATTTTTTTCATTAGTTTTAACTTCAGGTTTTTTTATACTTTTTTTATTCAACTCCACAGGTGCTTTTATTGGCGCCTTCGCAGCTACTGGTTTTGAAATGTTTTTAACAACTTTTTTAGTAGGCTCAACTTTTTTTCCCTTATTAAGAATAACTTTTGAATGACTTTTTTGTACTGGTTTGGAGGTAGCTTTGGTATTACTAACAACAGCTTTTTTACTAGCTACTTTCTTTGATTTCTTTTTATCGGCCATAAATCCTCTATTTTTTCTTTAGTATAATGATTTATTATAATTTTAGTAACAATCTTATTTAAAAACATTTGCAGCAATCACTAATCTTTGAACCTCAGATGTCCCCTCATAAATCTCCGTAATCTTAGCATCGCGAAAAAATCTTTCTAAGGGATACTCTCTAGTATAGCCATTGCCACCGCAAACCTGAATAGCTTTTGTAGTAATCCACATGGCAGACTCACTACTAAAAACTTTTGCCTGGGCCGCTTCTTTTGTATAAGGTAAGCCATTATCCTTAAGAAAACTCGCTTCTTTAATCAGTAATCTTGATGCTGCAATTTTAATACTCATATCGGCAATCATAAACTGGATGGCCTGCAATTGAGAAATAGGTCCACCAAACTGCTTCCTTTCTAGTGCATATTTTGTTGCATATCGAAAAGCTCCCTCAGCAATACCTAATGCCTGAGCTGCAATTCCAATTCTACCGCCATCTAATGTTGCTAGGGCAATTCTAAAGCCTTTTTCTAATTCACCTAATAAATTCTCCTTAGGGATTCTTACTTTATCCAAGGCAATTTGCGCCGTACTAGAACCTTTTATTCCTAATTTTTCTTCAATCTTTAAAATACTAAAACCTGGCGAATTTGTTTCAACAATAAAAGCCGAAATGCCTTTGTGATCTGGAGTTTTTCTAGTCTTAGCAAATACAATGGCAACCCTTGCTTCTTTTCCGTTTGTAATCCAATTTTTAACACCAGAAATTTCATAGTGAGTTCCGCAGTCTTGAGCAAAGGTTGTTAGAGATCCAGCATCTGAACCAGCATCGGGCTCACTTAAGCAAAAACAGCCTATCCATTCTCCGGAAGCAAGTTTTGGTAAATATTTTTTTTTCTGTTCTAAGGTTCCAAATTGTAAAATTGGCCAAACACACAGTGAGGTATGAGCAGAAATCAGAACTCCCGTTGAAGCGCACTGCCGACTTATCTCTTCTACGATTATTGAGTAGGCGTAATAATCCATGCCAGCTCCACCAAACTCTTCTGGAACATAGCTTCCTAAAAATCCCTGTTCACCTAATTTTTTTACTAGATCCTTAGGGATAAATTCCTGCTTATCTATAGACGCAGCAAGTGGACCAACCTCTAAATCTGCAAATTTTGAAACTAAACTTTTCAATTCTCTGTGTTCTGACTCAACCATATTTTTATTTCCTAATATTCTATCCTAATATTTATAAAATCCCATGGAAGTTTTACGACCAAGGCGACCAGCCATAACATAGTTTTTTAAGAGAGGACAGGGTCTATATTTACTATCACTCATGCCTTTATATAACACTTCCATAATACTAAGACATGTATCTAAGCCTATAAAATCTGCGAGCTCTAAAGGCCCCATGGGAACATTAGTTCCTAATTTCATGGCCATATCAATTTCTTCTGCGGTAGAAACTCCCTCAAAAATAGCATAAATGGCCTCATTAATCATTGGCATTAAAATTCTATTTACAATAAAACCTGGATAATCTTTCGAAGCAATAAATTGTTTTCCAATAAGATTAACAAGATTTTTTGTTTGCTCAAAAGTATCATCGGAAGTTAATAACCCCTTAATTCCCTCTACAAGTTTCATTACAGGAACAGGGTTCATAAAATGCATGCCAACCACTTTTTCAGGTCGCTTGGTAATAGAGGCTAAATCAGTAATGGAAATCGATGAAGTATTAGAGGCAAAGATGCATTCAGAAGAACAAATAACATCTAATTTTTTTAAAATTTCTTTTTTAATCACTAAATTTTCTGTGGCAGCTTCAATGACAAAATCACAGGTAGAAAGGGATTGAATTTCAGAACTAAAAGTCAGTCCCCCCATGGCCAAACTCACCCCACTACTTGCCCACTTTCCCTTCTCAGCACCCTTTTCTAATTGTTTCTGAATAAATTCCTTAGCTCCCAGAAGCTGTTCAGAAGATGTATCATAAACACTAGTTTTTATTCCAGATTGGGCAAATACTTGGGCAATTCCTCGACCCATTTGACCTGAACCTACAATACCTAAATGATTTATTTTTCCCATAAATTTTTCCTTAATCCACCTTTAATCTAGATCAATACAATATCCTTTCAAACAAACTATGATAAAGCTTTTATTCAGGGTCAACTAGTAGACAATAAGAACTTTCTTTATAGTTTCGCTTGCCAGCATCATTTGAGTGAATTATAGATAAATATTAAGTTTTTAATTTAAGGAGCGTTCCCTTGGCAAATCACAAATCTGCTGCAAAAAGAGCACTACAAGCAAAAAAAAGAAACGAACATAGCAAAGCTAGAAAAACTGCTGTTAGGACAGAAATTAAAAAACTTCGCGACCTAATTGCGACTAAAAGCAAAGCCGAAGCAACAAAACAATTAGTTGTTGTTCAATCGAAGTTAGCAAAATTATCTAAAACATCTATTATGCATAAAAAAACTGCTGCTAGAAAAACTTCTCGGGTTGCTCAGCAAGTTGCAGCGCTCTAATTACTTTGGCGTAATTAATTTAATAATAATTTAGTTTTTAATTCTAATTAGAATCCAATGAATATTAATCGTTTAGCATTAAGTTTTATTTTAGCGCTTAGTGCTATCGCTATTTTATTTCTCACTAAAATAATTTATTTTAATAATGGCTCAGATTCTATTCAAAATGAATGGGTTACCTATCTACCATTCCTTAATGCTCTTCTAAACTCACTTTCAGCCCTTTGTTTAATATCTGGAAGAATTGCCATCGCTAAAAAAAAACAAATTCTCCATATTAAAATGATGATTAGTGCCTTTATTTTTTCTACGCTCTTTCTTATTTCTTATATTGTTTATCATTATATTCATGGAGACACACCCTTCACAGGACAGGGCATGATAAGGCCAATTTATTTTATTATTCTTATTTCCCATATTCTCTTATCTATTGCTGCACTTCCACTCGTGCTTTACACATTTTTTCTGGCCATAAATAAACAATTTGATAAACATAAATCTATAGCAAGATGGACTTTTCCAATTTGGCTTTATGTTTCAATTACAGGCGTTATTATTTTTGTTTTACTAAAAACTTGTGGATAATATTTTTTTAAAAAATTTCTCGAAACCAAAACTTTGACAAAAAATTTCTAAAACTACTTCAGCATTTTTCCAACTGCCGCAACACTCTGGCGAAAGAGCAACTGTGATTAATTCAATTTCTTTTTTGTCATAAAAATATTTTATTTTGTTAAAATAATCAGATAAAAAATTTGTATCAAAAATCAGTTTTTTATCAATGCCTCTTGAAAAAAAATAATCAAAATCTAAATTAAATACCCATTTCAATTCATCTACAAAAAAATTTTCTAATTTACTCTCTAATTCAAAGGGAGAGATCTCTTCACTAAAGGGTGCAGGGAAACCCATTTTTTGAGTTGCTCCCACAGTTCTTCTAAAATAATCAGAGCTTTCTCCCCTAAAAAGATAGGGCAAATAATTATCCCATCTAATTAAAGGAATATTCAAATCTTTAGATTGAGCCTCTTGATATTGAGAAAGATCATAATTTTTTATTTTTTCAAATGCTTGGCCCTGCAATTCTGGGTCTAGCTTGTAATCGTAATGTGCATCAAGATGAAATAAATTATATTTAGAGGAGCCTTCTAAAAACTGTAACCAACACCAAAGGGCCATGCGATGATTATCCATAATACAAATTCGCTCGGCTTTCCATAAAAAATTTGTCTTATAACTACCTGAAATTCCTTTGGACTTAAGGTCAATTAGCCACTGAGATTTAGGATCTTTCTTACAATCATTATAAACGTCTTTCATTTACTCTCGGTGCCTTAATTCTATTTGATAATTCAAAATACTAAAATGTAAAATGTAAAAGCCTCACTACCTATACGTAAAACGAGGAAAATATGCAAACTGTATCTTACGTTCCAGAAAATCTAGACTTAAATCACCACCTCTATTATCAAAAAACATTGGAGGACTACCTCGAGCAAATTGCTCATAAAGCCTACACCCTTGCTGCTAAAAATCATGATTGCACCCATGATCGCTCTCATTTATTTCGAGTTTTTAAATGGTCCATGAAATTGGCCAAAATTGAAAATGGAAATTTATGGGTTGTTGCCCCTGCAGCATATCTCCACGATTGTTACAATCTTCCTAAAAATAATAGCAATAAACATTTAAGTTCACAGATGTCAGCACAGTTTGCCGTGGAATTTTTACGGGCCATTCATTACCCAGAAAAATACTTAGATGAAATTTATCATGCAATACATGCACACAGTTTTTCAGCTAATATTCCACCTAAAACAATTGAAGCAAAAATCCTCCAGGATGCGGATCGATTAGACGCTCTTGGAGCATTGGGGATTGCAAGATGTTTTGCAGTTGCTGGACAGCATAACACAATTCTTATCCATCCAGAGGATCCACTGGCCCAGGAAAGAAAACCTGACGATAAAAATTATGCCCTAGATCATTTTATTCAAAAGTTAATACTCTTAAAAAAACAAATGCAAACAGCGGCAGGAAAAAAAGAAGCTCTTTTAAGAGTAAAACGTTTAGTGCAGTTTCAAAAATGGGTTGAAAAAGAAACGATGTAAACCACAAATTGAAGTTGAGATTGCGAATTAGAATTCAATAATATGTCTAAGAGTTAATCACATCGTAAAAAAATGATACGATGTGATTATTCAAAGTATCTTTTTTAGGTTCAAATTTTTGGCATAATGGTTGCATTTAAACTCCTTAAGAAAAACATTTCTTTGGGGGAGCTTGCATGAAATCATTTAGTACTTTAATTTTTATTTCAACTTCACTTTTTATTTTAACTTTGCAAAGTAGCTTTGCACAAAAAAATAAAAAACCAGAAAAAGACCAACCTTGCCCAATAAAATATTGTTCTAATGTTATAAATGCTGATTTAAAAAGTACCAATTACGCAGATCATTTTAAATATATTGCTGGTCAGTCAGACTACAAAGGCATGACTCATTGTCTAGTAGTTTCAACCTTAAAGAATGAGAAGGGTATCGTATTACATAGTATTACAGCCGCACCTAAAGTAAAAAAGGGAGCAACGATTGTTAAAATAAAATTTAAAACAATCAATGATCCAATCATTTATACATATCAAAGTAATCCCGAAATATGCATTGATCCTAATTCAACTTCAACAGGAAGTGTTAATGAGAAAAATGGAAATGCAAATGATTCTGCCTCTAGTGTTAATGGTGATGTTTAAAAATAAATTAAATTAATTTTTAATTAACTTTGCAAAATTGAAGTCAGCCAATATCCCAAATTAAAACTAAAATGTAGAAGGACTAAAAAAATATATCTTTTTTTAGTCCTTCGGATTTGTCCAAGTAACAATCCTAAAATCAAAGTATAAATTGATTGATAAATAATAAATGAGTGGTAGGAAGATATGACAAAAATTGCATATAAATGTGAAAATGAAAATAACACTGCTGATAAAATTAAAGTGACACCTTCCTTGTGATAACTTTTCTCCAGTGAATTCCAAAACATGATCCTATATATCGCTTCTTCTAAAAAGGGAGCAATGACTAATAATTGTAAAACTAAAAAAGAATCCTGAAGGTCACTAGGGAAAAACAATCCCTGACTCTTGCCAACTAGAGCAACAAAAGCACCAAAGAATAAAAATAATATAAAATTTAAACTAATTGATTTAATTTCATTTTTCTTTAAAGGTGAAAAATGAATATTTTTAATTGGATTAAATAGATAAATCACCAATAAGGTGAATAGGGATTCAATTAAGTAGTTTTGAGTGAGTGATAGATTTAATTTAAAATCTAAAAGATATCTTAGCAGTAAATAAATAAGTAAAATTAAAGGAAAAAAGAATTGATGAAACATGAAATTTTAACTTCCTATACAATATTTATATTTATTGTATAGGAAATTAAAAAATTAATGACTATTTTTTAGCTAAATCTAAACTCTTTTTTCCCCACATATTTCTAGGCTTACTACCATTACTTGTAGGTCCTTTATGAAGTGCACAATTACTGATTGATAAATCAATTTTAAAATCAGGAGTCAAACAAGAATAAACTTGAAATGTTTGCTGTCCATATGATGCTTTTAATCTAACTGAAATTTGGCCATTTCCATCAACTTCGCAGGGATTATTAAGTGTACATCTTTGACCACTTTCATTTCCAGTATTATTAACTCCAATAACAGTCCCTTGAGATTTTGAAATAATTGGAGATCCTGATGTCCCACCCTTAGTTTCACATCCAACTGCAGAATAACGAATTGAATCATTCCAAGACCAATCTGCTTCCTTAAGTTTTGGAATAAAAGCATCGATTGAACAGGCATAACCTCTCTCCCAAAAACCTGAAATAATTTCGATATCTTCTTTTATACTTGGGTGATTGTTATCTAATTGTAATGGAACAATTTGAAATTTTTTTAAATCATTAAATGTTTCTTTTAATTCATACAACGCAATATCAGTACCAGTCATCGTTGCATATAATAATTTAGTCGCAGAAATATCAAAGAATTTTTTAACTTTATTTGCTACTTTCATACTTCGATTTCCAAGACGGTTGAAAACAATTTCACCTGGCTTTAAAAAACCTCCTGTATTTTGAATACAATGACCATTTGTTAGAACAATGGCCTTTGCAGTGTCTGGCTGACCGTTAAATTGTATAATTGATCCTGAACAATTCGATAATTTTACAATGGCGTTAAAATTATAATCTACAGCATTTAAATTATTTGCATTGAAATTAGCATGATATTTTAAGGCATCATAGGGCGCTGCAGGAATATTTACAGCAAAAAGTTGAGAATTGGAAAATAGAAGAACGATTAAAAGAAATAAGTGACGATACATAAAAAACCCTCTCAAAAATAATTTACGAAGAGGATCATTGTATCTAGAAATATTAAAAGCAAAACAAAAAATGTCTCACACTTATTTTATTGATCAACTTAAATGCAGATTCTAATCTAAATAGGTGGCAAGAAGTGAAGCTCTATACATACTTTCTTGAGGAATCCAAATATATCCCTCCTCACAAGTATAACTTGAGCTATATCGATTACAAGCAGGTCCCCAGGAATTTCGAATTAAATATTCACATTTATTTGTCTTAACATTCCACCTACGACCCATTCCCAAAGAGGTATGTAGCGCACCAATTTTAAATCTTTTAAAGTCTGGCTTAAATAATACATCTGAAAAATAATCAAAAACCACTGGATTATTTTTTTCTAATTGTTCATCTATTCTAGCTATTGCCCTATTCCCAATCACTGGAAATTGTTTCACATTAAAACGATCAAAAGAAACTCTTTTTCCGCATGATAAATCATCAAATTTTTTATAAATGTTCTTTCTTTTTTCACTTAACAAAACTTTTACAAAATCATTATCAGTAATAAGAGGAAACTTATAAACGTAGGGAATATTTGCACCTAAAGACTGCCGTACAGTTGGTAATAACTTAACTTGTAAATCATTCATCGCATCGCCATATTTTACAAGTTCTCTACTACCGTCATGAAAATTATATTTCTCTAGATATTCATCTGGAAAATCCGCTTTGGAGCAATACCCTTTATTTAACATCTTTTTTAAGGCAATTTTAATAAAACCAGTTTCATGCTCTAGAAATCGTTGATCACTCCCTCTAAGCCAAGCGAAAAAATTAATAAATTTTTTCATAAGGAATGGAACAAAAGTTTTATTATATTGAATGGCAATATCAGATGCAGAAATTTTCTCGGTCTGAAAATGATATTGCAATAAATCTGCAGTTGCATGTGCATAGCACCAAGAAACACCACCTTGATCACGAACCTCCTGAAGCCTATTCTGATTTCTCAGGTCTACAGTTGTACAATCTTCCTGCAATGTGGGTGGTATCTTTTTTTTCTTACCGATGTTTGAAAGTGATGAAGTATAAAGTTCAGCCTGTTCACTTATTTCTTTAGTTGAAATAGGATTATTCTCAGAAGCGTAAACTTTTAAGAAGTAATTTGAAAAAAGTAGAAAAAAAAGAATAGAAAAAAAAGAAAGTTTTTTAAAACTATAAAGCACCAGATCCTCCTTGACCTATGGTATTTTTATAATTTTAAAACTTATTTAGCTTTTACTCAATAAGCAACTAGTCGGGTTAGTTGACTATATACATCATCAATCTGTGGCAAAATTACTTCTTCTAGGTCTGGACAATAGGCTACGTGGGTATCTTTAGAAGCCACTCTTAAAACTGGAGCATCCAAATATTCAAAAACCTTATCATTAATTTCGGCAATTATTTCCCCTGCAAACCCACTGGTAAGATGCTCTTCGTGTGCAACTAATAACCTATTCGTTTTTTTTAATGAATTAAAAACTGTTTCATAATCAAATGGTGCAAGCGTTCTAGCATCGATCACTTCAATCGTAACTTTACCTTCAGATTCAATTTTCTTAACAGCTTCCAAGGATTTTTGAACGAGAGCTCCCCAAGTAATAATTGTTGCATCCTTGCCTTCTTTAACAATCCTTGCCTTGCCAAAGGGAATCATAAAATTATTTCCAGGATCAGCGCAACGATTATACCCCTGGTAATATAAGTGTTTATGTTCCAAAAACATGACGGGATCATCACATCGTATTGCCGTTCTTAGAAGTCCGGCAGCATCTAGAGCATTTGAGGGATAAACAACTCTGATGCCAGGAATGTGGGTAAATAGGGATTCTCCTGACTGAGAATGATAAATGGCCCCTCCGCGCAAATATCCGCCAATAGGTACTCTAACAACCATAGGACAGGAAAAATCTCCTCCACTTCTATATCTTGTGGTGGCCATTTCATTTTTTAGCTGCATATAAGCAGTCCAAATATAATCAAAAAACTGAATTTCAACCACTGGCTTTAATCCTCGCATGGACATACCTATCGCTCTGCCGATGATATTTGCCTCTGCAAGTGGAGAATTAAATACTTGATCACTCCTTCCCAACTGAACTGAAAGACGCTGGCATCCGCTGGTCACTTTAAAAACACCACCTTTGCCAACTAGTGTTGTATCATCAAATTTCTCAATCTCTGAAAAATCTGCAATATCTTCCCCAAACATCCTAATGAGATTATTTGATTCAATTTCATTTTTTAAAGTTTTATTAATAGCGCCAGCTAGTGGAACATCATCCTTGCCTGAAAACTGAGGTTCTGTCTGAAATACCTCCGAGGATGGGTCAACATCTAGAGAATATAAATGATCCAAATAAGTATTCTTATTTGGCCAAGCAGTTTCAATAGCACGATTCATTTCTTGACGAACATGCAAAGTAACTGAATCCATGATTTCATCAAGTTCTTTTTTTGACACTAATTTATTAGATATTAAAAAATCATAATATGAATTAATAACATCTTTTTTTCCTTCCTCTTCCAATTCCTTTTTCGATCGATAAAATGAATGATCATCAGAAAGCGAATGTGAGTATGGTCTTGTAACGGAGGCATGAAGCAAAACAGGCCCTAGACCATTTCGTAAATAATTTTCAGCTTCTTTTACAGCATCATAACTTTCAATGGGACAGGTTCCATCACAGGATAAAATTTTTAATCCTGGAAAATTTGCTAAAGCTTTTGAAATTGATCCAGCTGGAGTTTGCACTGACACTGGAACAGAAATAGCATAACCATTATCTTCCACAAGAAAAAAAACTGGCAATTTTTTCACAACTGATGTTGTTAATGCCTCCCAAAATTCTCCCTGTGAAGTTGTTCCATCTCCAGTTGAAACATAGATAATTTCATTATCGTGAAATGATTTGTTTTTAATTTTATTTTTTTTTAAATAAATTCCAGCCTCTGCTAGACCAACTGCCTGTAAAAATTGTGTACCAGTACAGGATGATTTAGAAATAATATTTAATTTTTTATTTCCCCAATGTGAAGGCATTTGTCTCCCGTAAGAAGCTGTATCGCCAGAATTTCCATTGGCTTGACACAACATTTCGTAAGCAGTGACACCTAGGCCAGTACATAAAGCTCTGTCTCTATAGTAAGGAATAAAATAATCAACTTTTGGATTTAAAACTGAAGCAACAGCACTCAAAATCCCTTCATGTCCAGCTCCAGAAATTTGAAAAAATGCTTTGTTTTGCTTTTTCATTAATATTTCTGCATCATCAATTTTTCGAGATAAAACGATATTCTTCCAAAATGAAAGTAACATCTCTTTATTAAGACTCTGTTTTTTTATGATTGAAAGTTTTGCACTACTCATATTTGTTTGATCCATTTTAATATAATATAAATCTAATAAATTTCAGCACTCACTTTTATTGGTCGATCAACAACCATTCCTTTTGAATGTAATAAATCCACAAGTTCTTGAGGACGAACTGAAGTACCTTGTATGATCTTAGTCCTTATAAAGATCCCTTCTAGTCCCTGTACATTTAAAACTTCTCCAATCAATTCCATCACCTGATTATCTAATTGTAAATTACCAATCTTAAATTCTTGAAGATACGCTTTGATATCTTTACTGATATTATGACCATCCTTTTTAGAGAATGATTCAATCATTATGGAATCTGCCTGAAATAGTTCATTGATTGCATTAACATCTGTGCAACTAATAATTGGGAAAAAATATGTAGAAGATTTTATTGACTCTTGAATAGATGAAACGCCATGAGTAAGAACAGAAATTTTTCTAAAAAATATTCCTCTCTCTGAATGAATCTGCAATTTCTCTAAAATTTCATCTAAGTTCGTCCATTCAGTCTCTATTCGTACATCAAAAAATTCTTGCACACTATTTACACCTAAAGTTAAGGCTGGACCAAATGAAATTAATGGTCTTAATTTATGTCCTTCTGATTTTAAAACACTCATTTCAGCTCGTTTAAAAATTCTAGACATAATTTTTTGTAAATCTAAATGTGAAATAAATGAAATTGGACCTAACTTTGAAAACTCTATCCGATATTTAAAACCTAAAAATTGCCCACGTTTTTCTCTTTGGGATAAAATTCTAGATTCTTCAGAATATTCTGTTTTAGGCAAGGTGGAATAATCCACTTGAGCAAGAGATTTCATACTGACTAAAAAATCTTTTCGTTCCTCAACCATACCTTTTAAATCGCAGGCAATTCCGCAGTGATAACAAACTAATTTTTTCTTATCAATATCAAAAGTTTTACTTAGTTCCTCTAAATTGGAATGATGTACTAAGGCTCCCACAACCTTTCCGCAAGGTGGAGACAATCTTTCATTAATAGCTTTTTTCCATTCAATTTCTAAAAATCTATCAGTTAGTCCCACATCAATATGGTCCCATGGTAGGCGACCGTTCATGGGAATTGTTCCTAAAATTGAAGAAAGATTAATTTGAGATTTCTCTACACAATTAACCCAAAGATCAAATTTAAATTGATCATCCCATCCGTCAAACCTTGCTCCCTCAGACCAGGCATCATAAATAATTTGCGCAACTCTCCGATCGCCACGAGCAACAATACCTTCAAGATAAGAAATTTTTGAAAAATGCTTTCTAAAATTTAACCTATATTTAAACGCTAAATCATGGAGAAGATTTTGCTTTTCTTCAATTTCTTTCAACGTAATCATCGAAGACCATTGAAAGGGTGTATGTGGTTTAGGTACAAATGAGGAAACTGAAATGGTTACAGTTGGAAATCTTACTCCGCAATCAATGGCTTCCTCGCGGGCCATTTTTCCCGTTTCCATAATTCCTTGGACATCGGCTAAAGTTTCAGAGGGTAAACCAATCATGAAATATAATTTCATTTTAGTCCAACCTCTAGAGAAAACATTTTGAGCAGTTTGTTTTAAGTGTTCATCGGTAATATTTTTATTAATAACATCTCGAAGTCTTTGAGTTCCTGCTTCAGGTGCAAATGTTAGGGAAGTATTTTTTACTTCACTTAACTTATCTAAAATTCTTTCGTCTAATCCGTAGGCCCTCAAAGAACTTATTCCTAAAGTCGCATCATCATCTTTTAATTTATCTAATAAATTAAGAAGTAGTGGTGTAACCGCAGAGTAATCAGCAGTGGATAAGCATGTTAGTGATGCTTCACTAAAACCACCATTTTTCATTCCTTCTAAAATATAATCCACAACTTTTTCTGGAGCACGTTCTCTAACGGGACGATAAATCATACCTGCCTGGCAAAAGCGACACCCTTCAGTGCATCCTCTTGCTAATTCAACTGAGTATCTATCAAAAATGGCCGTCATATGTGGAATGGGGGACTTCGTTGGAAAGGAATAATCTTTTAAAGAATTTATAAAAAAGCGTTTAATTTTAGTTGGAACTATTCCATTATATTTTTCTAATGGATCCACTACCCATAATCCTGTGACAGGATCTTCGCTAATTTTATAAAATGATGGAACATAAATTCCATCCCACTTTGCTAATTCTAATAAAATTTCATTTCTATTTTTACCAATGGCCTTAGCCTCTCCAATAAAATGCATTAATTTCGGCAATAATAATTCTCCATCACCAACTACGACAATATCCATAAATGGGGCAATTGGCTCAGGGTGTGTTGCTCCAGGTCCTCCGCAAATAACGTAGGGCTCTTCTTCCTTTCTATCCTTTTGCCAAAGCGATATCCCACCTAAATCTAACATGGTCAAAATATTCGTATAACTCATCTCGTACTGAAGCGAAAAACCCACCACATCAAAGTCTGACAATGGACGAAATGATTCTAATGAAACTAAGGGTAAACTCCTCTCACGAAGTGCTTTTTCCATGTCAATCCAAGGAGCAAAACATCTTTCGGCGAGAAGGAATTTCTCTTTATTAATCTCATCATAAAGAATTTTCATTCCAAGATGGCTCATGCCAATTTCATATGTATCAGGAAAACATAATGCCATTTTCGTAAGACATTTATTCCAGGACTTTCGGATCTGAAAATGCTCACCACCAATATACCTTGCTGGCTTTTCTAATTTATCTAAAAAATTCCCATAGGGATTTCTAACCTGAGTAGACTGATCCGCTAAACTATCGCGTATAATAGGTGACATATAACTCCTTGCCCCAGATGTATCGGAAACTGGAAGTTAAGTAAACTTGAATATTTTGCCCAGTTATCCTTTGAGGTTATTTCAGAGACAATAGTATGGATGATAGCTCTAAATACTCCAAATAAATTACTTCACTTTTTTAAATACTTAATCAAATTTTTATTTCCCATTTTTCTTTTAACTAATCAATCCTTTGCCCTTCTAAATTTTGAAGACCATCAATTTCCAGAACTAGTCACTTCGGCACGAGCACTGGCCATGGGCGATGCTTTTATATGCAAAACAGACGATCCCTGGGCAGTTTTTTATAATCCAGCTGGACTTGGTACAGTGCGTAGATTTGCCCTTCATCCAGGAAATTTTCATTTTGAATTAAACAAGGGATTTTTTAATGTAACTGAAGGAGCGACCGAAGATATACCTACAAAAATTTCAGAAAATTTCAAACCAGATAAGTTAAAAGATCATCTAGTTGAACACCCTGATAATATAGTTCACTCACGAATAAATCTCTTTCCCAATTTCACTACGCGTTATTTCTCTTTAGGATACTTATATTCAAGAAGAAGCAGGGCAGCACTTAAAACTCCCACTTCGGACCTAGAAATGGCCATTAGGCAGGATCACGGCCCACTTGTCGGTCTCAATTTTTCCCTTTGGGGAGGAGTACTAAAATTTGGTGCTTCAGCAGTTTATCTTCACCGCGATGAATTACAAAAAGATTATCCCTTACCTCAAACAATTGATATTAGTGATACTGATTATAAAAAAGGAAATGTTTTATTAGTAACTGCTGGCACACGATTAACTCTGCCTTTTAGTTATCTTCCTACCTTTGCGGCAGTCATCAGAAATACTGGACAGCAAAAATTTCACAAAAGATCAAATGAACATAGTGCTCCGCCCATGATTGAACAAACTGTAGACCTTGGATTTTCGATTACACCACAAATTGCAAACACTTCACGAATTCATTTAGAAGCAAATTTCAAAGATCTTAATAACCAATATGAAACAAAATCAAATCGTAGGATTGGAATTGGACTTGAATATGATCTAGCACGCACTTTCTTTTTGCGCCTTGGTTATGGAGATGGTTTTGGTTCAGGTGGAATTGGAATAAGGACAAAAAAGACAATTATAGATCTAACAACTTACGCTGTTGATAAATCGGAGTCCTCTTTTAGAGGAAAAGAAGACAGAAGATACGTCCTATCGCTTTCAATTGGAATTTAAAATAAAATACTTATTACATAAGTCTAATGTCTAGTTTTTCGCCCAGGAAAACGGTGCTGTAAATTACCAAGATAAGATTTTTTTATTTTTCGAATAGACTCAATTCGTCTTTGAGATAATACATCTGCTGCTTGATTGCAGGATATATTTTGCTCATCCGAAATTTTAAAAATACTTAAGGTTGTATTATAAATTGAATCAATCATTCTTCTTGATTTAGTATCACTCCAACCTTCAAATTCAATACTGACATTCATTACACCACCAGCATTAATTAAATAATCTGGAGCATAGAGAATATTTTTTTTCTTTAATTCTAAACCGTGCCTATCTTCTTTTAGTTGATTATTTGCAGGACCACAGACAATTTTGCATTTTAATTTATCAATTGTTTGATCATTTATAGATGCACCTAAAGCACAGGGAGCATAAATATCACAATTAACTTGAAACACATCGTTAGTGGATACATATTCTGAATTTGGAATATGTTCCTTAAAACGAGCAATGTTTTCCTCACTAATGTCAGTAAAAAAAATTTTAACTCCATTTTCATGTAATAATTTACCTAATTCAAATCCAACTGCACCCACTCCCTGCAACGCAACAACTTTTCCCTTTAAACTTGAATTCCCATAAACCTTAGTTGCAGAAGCTTCCATTCCTCTTAAAACACCGAGTGCCGTATAAGGCGCTGGATTTCCAGATCCACCATGAATCTTGGCAACACCAACAACGTTATTTGTTTCTAAAAAAATTTGCTCAATATCTTCAACAGTTATATTCACATCTTCAGCTGTAATATATCTTCCATTTAATGATTCAATATATCGACCATAGGAACGAAATAATGCCTCGGATTTTTCAATCTTTGGATCACCTATAATAACGGCTTTACCACCACCTAAATTTAGTCCTGACACCGCAGATTTATAAGTCATACCTCTTGATAATCTCAATACATCCTCTAAAGCATCTTCTTCGGATTTATATGGCCACATTCTCGTACCACCAAGCGCTGGCCCCAAAGTAGTGTCGTGAATAGCGATTATCGCTTTTAATCCGCAGGAAGGATCTGTTAAAAAAACAACTTCCTCATGTCCCATTGAATATAGTTTTTCAAAAGTTAACATAGAAACTCCTAGTAATATCACAAAGTGTTACTACTCTAGTTCAGGACTTTCATAGTGTCTAAGAAGTTTTTTTGCTTTTTTTTTTAATATTCTAGATGTAATCGGCCCAATACGAGCCTCATTTTAAGGAATAGAAAGTGCCTGTGAAACTTTATCTAACTGCAGGGGAAACTCGATAAACAAAGATACTTTTGGAAAAAAAATTTTTAACTGTTGAAAAACTCTTTGGTCTAAATTTTGAACACAAAGACAAATCAAAGTCGATGAAAATTTTGATTCAATTTGAGGGACTAATTGTTCAATGGCTTTAGGATTTGATGAATATTGTAAAAATAAAATACTTTTTCCGGAGCTTCTCAGACTCGAAGTTAATTGTGTTAAATCTTTTACAATTAAATAGGGAAAATTAAATTTTTCTCTCAATACCCAGACCTGAAAATCTTGAATTCCAAAATCAAAAAAAATGGCTTTCCTAAAATCAGGGGTCACATTTATTTTTTGATTTGTAGATGTGGTTGAAGTCGAACTTGTTGGTTGAGTAAAACCCTGTTGATTAGGATTAACAAAATTGCTATTGGATTTTGAAGAATTTATAAAACTTTCCTGAGGAATTTGATTATTATTTTGTTTTAGGTTTTGATTTAAATTATTGGTATTATTATCTATTGATTCGACAGCTTTCTCGGTAAGTTTTTTAACTATTACAAATTCAATATCTGTTTCTGGATTAAAACTTTTTTTATCTGTCATTCTCTTAATATTATATAATTAAAAATTAACTATTTATTTTTTATTTGCAAAAGTGCTTCTCGTTTTTCTAGTCTTAAAAGAAGATTAATTCGATCAAGACTATCAACTGCTGTATCCCAAGCTGTATAAATTTGTTTTTTTTTACCTGCCCTTAAATCACCAACTGCATACAAACCACTAAAAGAAGATTGTCCATTTTCATCAGTTATAACATACCCTGTGCTGTCAAGATTAACACCAATCTCTTTTGCAAGTTCGTTGTAGACAATAACTCCCAAGGAAACAAAAAGAATATCGATACTAAGAATCCACTTATCGCTTTTATTAGGATCAAATACAGATAAGCCAATTAATTTTTTCTCTATGGATTCTACAACTGACTGAATGTTTCCTTTCTCAATCTTAATTTTATATAAATCTAATAAAACCTGCTCTGTCTCACTCCACTCTACTGAACCTCCATTAGTAAAAATGGTCATCTCTGGAGGTGTATATCTTTCATAGAGCATGATTGCAACCCAGGCTGCTGCTTTTGTATTCCCTACAACGCCGGTTTTTTTTTCTTTTGCGTGATGGCCATCACATCTCAAGCAATAATCTACAGTTTGCTGGTTAGCATGTGGCAAAATTGGAATAATAGAACCAGCAATGCTAGGTTGGACATCCATAATTCCAGTAGCTAAAACCACAAATCTTGCGTGATATGTTTCACCTTTTGAATCTATTAATTCAAATATCTTTTCTTCTTCTAGCCACTTGAGATGATCTACTCCATGGCCCAGTTTCAATACAATTTTTTCCGAATTTTTATTTTTAATCCAATCGATCATTTCTTTATTTGGTTGATCAACACCTCTGCTATAACTTAAAAGTGATGGCACATTTTCGACTTTTTTTACCCAAAGTGCTCTAGATCTTTTTTTATGCTTTGCAGTGCCAGCAAAAAAAATACATGAATCATTATTTAAATATGCACGATTTAAAGACATAACGCCTGCTGCACCACCGCCAATTATTGCAATATCAAATTTCATTTCCCCTCAAATTATTATTTTATTAAAAAAGAAAAATTTAAACTGAACCTATATCATTAACTTTTTTTTGACATTAAACCTAGTCTTAAACTTAGGCCCGTAGCATCGTGAGATAAGGCAAGACGATTAGAATTATTATTTAGTGAATTATTCTCAGTTTTTATTTCATCACTAGACATTTTTGCATTTTCATCATCAGATCTAACTTTTTTAATGGTTACTTCTTCAATCTGATAACTAATAACCTTGGATAATTCAAAAGAATAATTTTCCCAAAAAATAATTTGACCATGCTTTGGAAAATGATTTGCTAATAATTCTAATATGAAACCTGTAACGGTAGAATAGGAGTCACTACTTGGAATATCTATTTCATATTCATTAAGTAAATCTCTCAGAGAAGTACTTCCTGGAACAACAAGTCCACCTCCAATTTCCTTTACCATTGTACTAAGATGTGAATCTCGGTCGTGCTCATCATGAATTTCACCAAAGATTTCTTCCATAATATCTTCAAGTGTCACCATTCCTACTACTGTACCAGTTTCGTCCTTAACCAAAGATAAATGCACTTTATTTCTGTTCATATAGTCAAAAACAGACTGAATTCTCATTTGTTCATAGACAAAAAATGGTGGTTTTAACACATTAGTTAAATCAAATATTTTCCCATCGTCTCTAATTCGATAATAGTCTTTAACGTGTATAAAACCTAAAATTTGATCCAAGCTACTTTTATAAACTGGATACCTGCTATGTTCCTTCTCTTTAAAAAATAATTGAATTGTATTTTCATCACTTTCAATATCAATTGCATCAATTTTATTTCTTGAAATCATAATATCTTTAACTTTAATAGTGGGAAATTCTAAAATTGAATTAATCAAATCGATATGTTTGGAATCAATACTTTTATCTTCTTCAGCCTTATTAACTAAATACTCGATATCATCAGTCGTAACGACTCTGCCTTGTAACATTGCATTTTTTCCCAATGTTTTTTTAATTAAAACAGATAAGGGCAATAGAATGGGGATAAAAACCAAATAAAAAAACCGTAAAAAAACAGCCACAGGGTTAACAAAATTTTCCGCATTTGTTCTTGCAAAAACTTTAGGGGTAATTTCACCAAAAACAAGAATAATCATGGTTGCCACACCAGCAGCAATAGCCAATGCAAAATCGCCAAATAATTTTGAACTAATTGAAGTAACAAGTGAAGCCACAACACTATTAACGAGATTATTCCAAACTAAAATTGTCGTTAATATCTCGGTAGGATGAGAGACTAAAAATTTTAAGGCCTTATTTTTCCCACCACTTTCATCAATTAATTGACTTACTCTATCAACAGAAATTGACATCACAACAGCTTCTGATGATGAGAAAAGTGCAGACAAAATCAAGCACAGAATGATAAAGGTAATTTCAACAGAAAAACTTTCCATGAGTATGATTATTCTAGTCTCAAACTCTAAAACTGTCTATAAATATGAAATTAGTGCTTTTGTCCTTTCCCACCAAAATCATGCCCGGAATAGAGAATTCGATCATTCATTTCATGATTAAATTCTAAAATTTCATCGATATTTTTTACATTTCTATAGATAGCGTTGCAATAATAACAAACAGCAATACTTGACAATTTTTTAAAAAGTAGAAAATCAATCAAGTAAAAAACAATAAAACTAAGTCCATAGGTAAAAATGGACAAAATCGCAGCAATAATAAAGATGATGACGCCTACTTTTCTATTAAAATCCTTTTGTTGATAAAAATCTTTTCTGCCACAGGAAATACAATCTTTTAAACAACCATTTGAATGACTAGGCAGAAATGTCAAATTCATTGGCTCACTACAGACGTGACAATTCAAAAATTGACGTTCCAATTGATTTATAGCTGGGGCATAAACCTCATTTCCAGACCCACATCCTTTACAGGTTAACTGAATTCTTAATCTTGATGCTTGGAGATCTTCAACCCTACAAACTGTTGTTGAATGACTCTCCCCCATATTTAATTGCATTAAATCATTACCCCATTATTATAATAAAAATATAATGTTACTAAATCTCCAACAAAAGAAAAAAAAACCATTACATAAAAAATGCCAGTTGCGCTCTGTGTTGAACGCATTAAGCAAAGTTTATAACTAAATACTGCCAAAATAGGAATGGCAACATAGCAGGAAATTTGTTGAAACAAAAATAATACTAACTTAAATACATCTTCTCCTAACCCAACATCACTGCCACTGCTCAAAAATAAACTGGCAGGAAAAAAAACTAACAGCAAACTTTTCCAAAAACTTAAAGTTTGACCGTAAAAAAAAACTATTAACAATCTGGTCACTAACAATCCAAATAAAAATTTCAAATTTAATAACAATGGTTTCACAGTCAATTTAGGCACAACCAAATAATAGTGTCCCAAAATCATTGTAAATAAAATATTTCCGGCCATTAAACCTACGACAATTGGCCAATAAAAAAGTGATTTAAAAAAAAAACCTAGCTCTAAATGCAATAAATTAATAAATCCAAAAGAAAATATAATAACAAAAATCAAACTAATAAAAAGAATGATTTTATGAAATCCTGAACCAGTTAATTTGATTGAAACAAAACATAAAAAAAGGGGAAGACTTAATCCCAGAAGAACAAGGAAAGACAATACTGTAGTAGCTGTCATCTTTTATTTAACCTAATTTCCATGCTTGCAAATCCTGCCACAACAGAGAACTACCGGGTATTAATTTACCGATATTTTCATTCGGGTTAATCTCCATTTCTAATTTCCAGTTTTTTGATATTGGAAAAAATTCACCCATTAATTTCAATTTATTCATAATTTCAATCGTTATACTCGAACAATAAACATAAAGCACAGTACTACTTCCATTTGAATTATTACTTTTATAAATATTGAAAAATTGAAATGAAGATAAATCTAAAGTGACATTACATTCTTCTAATATTTCTCTTCTTACTGCCACTAGAGGATTTTCATTGGCCAACAAATCAATTTTTCCACCTGGAAATTCCCAAAAATCTTTATATGTTCCAGACTCTCTCCTTTGCAAAAAAAACTCTAAACTTCCACCTCGTTCAATATATAAACAGCCCAGCGAAGCAAAAATTGACATTTTATCTAGCCACACCAATTGATCTTGTTTCTCTTATTACTGAAATTTTTATTGTGCCAGGATAAGACATTTCTTCTTCAATTTTTTTTGCGATTTCTCTTGAAAGAATAACTGTTTGCTCATCATTAACCTTATCATTTTCAACTAAGACTCTGATCTCTCTTCCCGCAGAAATTGCATAGGATTTAGCAACTCCTTCAAAACTATTTACAATATTTTCAATATCAGTAAGTCGACTAACAAAACTTTCCTTCATAAATTTTCTTACACCAGGACGAGCTCCACTAATTGCATCTCCAGCCATAACTAAATAAGCTAATACTGTTTCTGGTCTTACGTCTTCATGATGGGCCCTTACTGCATGTACAACATCTCCAGCTTCACCATATCTTTTTAAAAAATCAGCCCCGACCATTGCGTGTGACCCCTCCTGTGAGGCATCAATTACTTTTCCAATATCATGCAATAATCCTGCTCTTCTAGCTTGCTTAACATTCAGTCCTAATTCAGCTGCCATGGCACCACAGAGAAAAGCTACTTCAAGTGAATGTTGATACTGATTTTGCATATAACTTGTTCTGAAATTCAATGCACCTATCATTTTTAAAACTTCTGGATGTAATCCATGAATACCCACTTCCATTTGGGCCTTTTCACCTAACTCTCGCAATCTTGCATCAAATTGTGCTTTTGCTCTTTCATAAAATTCTTCAATTTTTGCAGGATGAATTCTTCCATCTGTAATAAGTCTCTCAATAGTCATTCTAGCAATCTCTTTACGAACAACGTTAAACGACGAAATGACCACAATTCCAGGAGTATCATCAATCACTAAATCCACTCCACATATTTGTTCAAAAGCTCTAATGTTTCTTCCTTCTCTACCAATTAACCGACCCTTAATTTCATCACCAGACAACTCCACTGATGTAATTGTTTGTTCAGCAACATATTCTCCAGCAAACCTTTGTATCGCAGTACTTAAAATCTTTTTAGCTTTTTTTTCTGATTCTTCTCTTGCCTCGTCCTCAATACGCTTAATTTGTTGAGCTGCATCCACTTTTGCTTGCTCAGTAAATATACTTGAGAGTTCTTGCCTCACCTGTTCTGCTGAAGTATTAGAAATATTTAATAACTTCTGAACATATTCATCTTCAATTGCTTTAAACTTCAACTGCAACTCTTCAGTCTTCTTAACTTTTAATTGTAACTCATCTTCTTTTGACTTTAATCTTTCTGCTTGTTTTTTATTTTCATCAAGTTTTTGCTCAATCGACATTTCCTTCTTAGATACATCCTTTTCATGATCAGCAACTTGTTTTTGCTTTTGTCTGTATTCATTTTCTAAAATTTCTTTTTCTTCTCTAATTATTGCTTTTGCTTCACCTTTAGCACTCAATTTAATTTCTTTTGCCTTATTTTTAGCCGCTTCAATAATTTCTTCAGCTTCCTTAATTTTTACTTTTCTATCTTTATTCATCTGATAAAAATAAAGAAGAATCCCAATTCCCAGACCAAGTAAAAGCGATAACAAAGCCACTACAATTTGCATTAAATCCATATATTAAAACCCTTTTATAAATTTTATATAAAAAAAATATATTACATACTCAAAAAAATTCCTTCGCTCTTGCCGAAAGAACTTTATACACATTTTCACCGATTAAAATATCGGCCATTTGATCATGCTCTTCAAAAGGCAGTTGCTCAGACATATTTTGTTCATAGCATATTCCAACTTTCCAAACAGAAGGGTAATTAAAAAAGTATTTATCGTAATACCCCCCCCCACGTCCAAGACGATAACCCTTTAAATCAAATGTTAGTCCTGGATATACTACAACTTTTGGTATCACACATTGATGATTTTCTATTTTAAATTCTGGAAAAATTTTTCTGTCTTTCATTGCCTTTTGCTCAATTAAACCTAATCCAACAAACTTCAAATCACATTTTTCAATATCTTTATACGGAAGTGCCCAAGAAATTCTCTCCCTAGCACAATGATGATATAAATGATCATTGAGAAAAATATTAGGTTCCTCATTTAACGGAACATACAATCCTAAGGTTTCAAAGGGACAATTGAATTCATTCAAAAATTTCAATAAAGTATTAATAATTTTAAAACTCATTTGATCATTAATAACAAAATCTGCTTGGCGCAATTTTATTTTAGATCTTAATTGATTTTTTAATAATTTTGTTTCCAAAAAAATAAACCTCAAATTCTGAAAAAACAAAATAATAGATGAAAAAAACAATGAATAGACAGTCGAAGTTTAGTTGATTTTCTTAGAATTTAATTCACGAATAGAACTGGTATCAAAGGTAGGCAAAACATCAATCATATTTTCAATTACTTGAATCTTTGAAAGAAATTTGTTTTTCTGATCAACTTTATCAGCGGCTACTTTTAAAGCTATCAACAATAATTTTTCAGAATTAGAGGTAACACTAACAGGTAAAGCTTCCAGCTCCCTATTTAACACATTCATCACCTCACTAACTGTTTGCCTATCAGCATCTACACTTAGCTTTATTCGATATCCTAGAAATTCAAAATTTTTGTCATCATCATTGGCCAACATCATAGAAAAACAATAGGTTAATTCGAAGTCCTCGTCAATTAACCTTTAGAGAATCCGAATCTAAAAAAAGTGAATTCACAAAAGTATGAGGATTAAATATATCTAGATCTTCAGGCTCTTCCCCTACTCCAACAAACAAAATGGGCACCTTAAGATTTTCAACTATTGAAAAAGCTGTTCCTGCTTTTGCAGAACCATCACATTTCGTTAAAATCAATCCCGATAACTGTAAGTTCTCGTGAAATAAAGTCGCCTGCTTTAAGGCATTTTGCCCCATCATCGAATCAATCACTAACATTGTTTCATGTGGGAATTCTGCTCCTAATTTACCAATCACTTTCTTAATCTTCTTTAATTCTTCCATTAACTGAGAATTATTGTGCAACCTGCCCGCAGTATCAATTAAACAAATATCAGCTTGAAGTTCTATTGCTTTAGCAGTTGCTGCATAGGCAACTGCGGCTGGATCACCTTGGCTTTTTCCCTGTACTAACTCAGCTCCACTTCGTTCACACCATTTCTGTAATTGCTCTGTTGCAGCGGGTCTAAAAGTATCAGCTGCTCCAACAACAACCTTTAATCCCATTTTTTGCATTCTAAAGGCCATTTTTCCAATTGTTGTCGTTTTTCCTGCTCCATTAACTCCTAATATTAAAACCACAAGTGGCAGCTTTTTTTCACTACTTTTAAAATCTATATTGCCACTTGTCCACAGATCTTGAAAATTTCCCTTAGAAGGAATCATTTCTTGGTTTTTTAAATTAATTTTAGATCGCAAAATCTCCTTAACTTTTTCCTCAAGTAACTCAATTTTACCACTTTTCTTAACTTCACTTAAAATATTTCCAACAATGATAGGAGATAGATCTGATTGATATAATAATTCTTCAACATTATTTAACTGTTCACTAAATTCACCACCACTTAAAAATACCTCTTTTAATTTAGGCCAAAAATTTAATCTTGATTTTGATAGGCCTTGAGCGACTCTATCCTCCCAAGTTTTTTCATTAAAATGACTTTCATTCTTACTTTCATTTCCTACAGATTCATTCTTCAAAATCTTTACAGTTGAATTCTTTTTTTTCTTCTGGAGAGAAATTAAAAAGAAAAAACCTGTCAAAAGTATGATTATTAAAAAAACTGCTAACTTCCCTTCATCTTTTGCGATAATACTTAAAATATGATCCCACATATAAAAACCCCAATTGCTGACTTTATTTTACTCCATAGTAGATTTCACCAATTAGTAAAATCCTATTTCCTTAAAAATGACTTCCTAGAGATTATCTGTCCACCACTTTCTCTTTTCCCTTGCTTTGAAACACATGTGCACCCACTTACCACTTACTCATTAAAAGATAAAAAACTATTACCTTATTCACTTTCAACTTCTCACGAATTTTTTTTAAAAAGCGTATTAAGCGAAAGTAAAACTAATAATTTTAGCTTAGGTTATGTCTTCAGGGATGATCCCAATTCTCCAATCCATCGGAATCAATTTATTATGCTGGAATGGTACAGAATTCAATCTCAATATCAAGATCTCTTTATTGATCTAGAAAATATTTTAAAAGAATCCTCAGAATTTTTTAACAATCAAGATTTTACCAATGATTTATGGCCTAAAAATCATACATTAGTAAAAATGAGCATGAGAAACTTTATCTTAGATCATTTTAACTTTGATTTCACTCTCTACCCAAAACAAAATGATTTTGCCAAAATCATCCATGAAAAATTTCCTGAAATTAAATTTTATCCCGACCTTGCTTGGGATGATTTATTTAATCTCTTTTTTTTAAATAAAGTAGAACCAATCTTAAAAAAAATCCCAGCAATTATTCTCTTTGAATTTCCCATTCAACTACGCGCACTAGCGCAGACAAACAATACCCATTCATTACTGGCAGACCGTTTTGAACTTTATTGTTTTGGAATAGAAATCGCAAATGGGTATCAAGAAATAACAAATACAGAAACGATCAATCAAATTTTAGAAAACAATTTAAAATGTAAAAAAGAAATTTACAATTATGAATTTCCCCAAGAATCATTCAATTTAAATCAATTAGCAAAACTGAAATCAATTTCATACTCTGGCATTTCTCTAGGTACTGAAAGACTTTTTTCCATACTTTCAAAAACAAAAAATAGCTTTTTAAGTGATCTCTTCTAAGTCTTATATTATTGCACCAAGATAATCGTAGCCAATAACTTTACTGATTTTAACTTTAACGAAATCACCAGGTTTGGCCATTCCATCATTAATAAGGATATTTCCATCAATCTCAGGTGCTTGTCCTTGATATCTTCCCTGTAACAAGAACTCTGATTCTTCAGATGGTCCCTCAACTAATACTTCCACAACTTTGTTCACCATTTTCTTATTAATTTTTTGTAATATCTTTTTTTGAGCTTTGTATACCTTCTCAAATCTTGCATCAATTATATCTTGAGAAACTTTTTGCTTTAAATTAACTGCAGAAGTGCCTTCTTCATCGGAATACTTAAAAACCCCAAGATGATCAAATTGAAGATCTTCAATACCTTTTAATAAAAGATTAAAATCTTCTTCGGTTTCACCTGGAAAACCAACAATAACCGATGTTCTTAAAACAATTGAAGGAATGTATTCTCTCAATCTATTAATTTTCGCATAAATTTGTTCTGTAGTTACTCTTCGATTCATTTTTTTAAGAATTGCAGTGGAGAAATGTTGAATCGGCATATCAAGGTATTTACAAATTTTTTTAGATTGAGAAATTATTCTCATCACATCTTCACTTAAATCATCTGGGTAATAATAAAATAATCTAATCCATTCAACACCACTAACTTTTTCAAGTGAGGTTAATAAATTTGGCAAAGAATCTTCCGCGCTAAGATCTACACCATAATCAGATAAATCCTGGGAAATTAAGTTAATTTCCTTAACTCCCTGATCGGCCAATTTTTGAGCTTCTGCGACAAGTGAAGAAACAGTCCTTGAACGGAGCTTGCCCCTTAAAGTTGGAATAATACAAAAAGTACAATTTCGATTACACCCTTCAGAAATCTTTAACCAAGCCATATAGGATGGCGAAGTATTAATTCGAGGATCAAATTCAGTATGAATATATTTTGGGATTTCAACGAAGGATTTCTTTTCTAACTTACCTTCCTCTAAAGCTCTTAGATAAAAGGCAACTTTATCATATTCACCAGTTCCAATAAATAGATCGACCTCAGGCATTTCTTTCTCTAAATCTTGGCTATACCTCTGGGCCAAACATCCTGCCATGACTAAAGCTTTACAATTTCCTTGATCCTTGCTTTTAAATTCAGCTAGATCTAACACCGTTTCAATAGATTCCATTTTCGATGGACCAATAAAAGCACAAGTATTAACAATAATAACATCTGCATTTTCAGGTTCATGGGTAACTTCAAACCCTTTTGAATCTAGCTTGCCAAGCATGACCTGGGAATCCACAAGATTCTTTGAACATCCCAGAGAAGTAAAATAAACTTTTTTGAAGCTTTGTAATTGATCTAATTCCATGCTTTCTACTATAGCGTTTCAAATCATATGTATAGAAAATATTATAAAATTGTTATTTTTTTAGGGTCTTCTTCCAAATAAAAGCAGCCCTCTGACTTTTGATTTCTCATAGACGCATTAATAACCATAAACCCTACCTCTACAGCATTTCTTAATCCAATTAATTGATCGTTCAAGACAGCATTTTTATAAAATTTTTGGATCTCATCCTGCAACTCATAAAACATTGCTCTTCCTCTCATTAATCTATTTTTAGATCTTTTAATTCCAACATAATTCCACATTGTCTGTCTAAGTGTAGATAAATCTTGAGATACTAAATTTAAATCCACAGGCTCATGCCCCAAAACCCAATCCTTTAATTGATTGCTTGGAAAAATTACTTCCTGATCGATTGTCTCTTTTATATGCATAGAAGCAGTATAGGCCCAGACCATTCCTTCTAGTAATGAAGTGGAAGCAAGTCGATTAGAGCCATGAAGACCAGTACAAGCAACTTCCCCAACTGCATAAAGCCGCGATAAGGAAGAACATCCATTACCGTCCACCCATATACCACCACAACTATAATGAGCAGCAGGAACAACAGGAATAGGATCTTTCGTAATATCAATTCCCTGTTCTAAACAATAACTATAAATAGTAGGAAATCTTTTCTGAATCCAGCTTGAGTCTTTGTGACTGATATCAAGAAGTACATGTTCATCGCCATTTTCAATTAGATGCTGAAGTATGGCCCTGGAAACAACATCTCTTGGGGCCAGCTCGCAATCTACATGAAACCTATGCATAAAAGCATTACCTCTAACATCCTTTATAATTCCACCCTCACCTCTTAATGCTTCTGAAATTAAAAAACGTCGATGATGTGATGGACGATAAAAAGTTGTTGGATGAAACTGCATAAATTCCATATTTATCATATATGCACCTGCTCTAGAGGCCATAGCATGGCCATCTCCGCGGGCACCTTCAGAATTGGTATGATGTAAAAAAATGGAACCAATTCCTCCCGTTGCTAAAATTGTTTTTTTTGATAAACATTTAATCACCTTATTGTTCGTTTGCGAAAAAAGATAAGCCCCAAGTACCTGTGGCTTTAAATAGCGATGATTAAGCGAAATACCATGGTGTGCAGGAGTTATAAGATCTAGAGCAGTAAATTGCTTTAAAACAATTAAACCCTTTCCTAAATATTGATTCAGATAATTCCAAAGAGAAGTCTCTATTTCGCTACCGGTCCTATCGTCCTTATAGATAATTCGAGATTGTGCGTGAGCAGCTTCTCGAGTAAAAGACAACTCTCCACCTGAGTCTCTTTGGAAACTTGATTTTGCTTTTTTAAGTAAAATATCATCAATTACTTTTGCCCCATATTTGGTTAGAAGATTAATCGATTCTTGATTTGAGGTATGGTGGCTGGCAATTTGTATATCTTCGTCTAATTGCAATGACTTATCCCCTACAGGATAAATAATTCCTCCCTGAGCCCAATAGGTATTCGACTCAAGAAGAGAAAATTCTTTGCTCACAATTGCAACGCTCAAATTTTGCTCAAGCAAATAAATGGCACTTGTTAGTCCAGCGATACCGCTACCGATAATTAAGACATCAACTTCTAAATCACTACTCGTTTCAATCATTTTTTGATCTTATTTTTAAGGAAAGGTCCACTTTTTTGGGCCAAAAAGTAATTGATCCAATACTTATATAATCAACACCTTTAATTAAATAGGAATCAAAATTAGATTCGTCAATCCCACCTGAAACTTCAAATGTCATACCACTAGTTTTCAAATTAATAGCTTCCAATATTTTTTCTGGCTTAAAATTATCCAAGTTTTGTTGCGACCTTTAACTCCTCTAAATTGTGAATTTCAACAATTATATTTCGATAGGCAACATTATGTTCATTAAAAAATCTCCAGGATTTTTCTAGTCCTCCAAAAAACTTTTTATGATTATCCTTAATCATAAGTGAATCTGCTAAGTCAAATCTATGTCCCTTTGCTCCTCCAATAATGGCAGAATATTTTTCCAAGGACCTTAATCCTGGTGTCGTTTTTCTGGTTTCTAAAATAGCAATATTAAATTTCTTAGCACGTTCTGCATAAAAATTAGCGGTGGAAGCAATCGCACATCCTCTATGAAGTATATTTAAAAAAGTCCGCTCTGCGACAATAAATAAATTAAAAGGCATTTCAAATTCAATGGATTGATCTTTGGCAAAATGTCTTGACTCATGTTTGATTATATTTTCATAAAAGTCTTTATCAATAAAACGATCGTTTAAATGATCAATCAAACCTAAAGCAATTGGAAGACCTGCCATTATTAATGGAGATTTAATTGCAATTACCGCTTTAACCGGATCTTCAGGCAATGAATGTAGCCAGTTAAGATCTCTATGAATTCCATCTTCTTGCAAAAAAGATGCATATTGATTTCTCCAAATTTCTTTAATCATCAAAAATGAGTTATAATTTTCATGCATAAATTTAATTCCCCAAAAGAATCATTAGAATATTTAGTTTTTCTAATACTTTGTACTATCACTTATCAATACTCTTTGGTAGTAAAAGATTCTTATTCAAAACGCTTTTTTTTAGAAAAAGCAACTATTCAAAAAATTCAAAGTAGTACACTTGAAATCAAAAAACAATTAAGTGAAGAAAATTATAAATTTAGCTTTTGTTTTATTTTTGGACACGATCTTGGGTTCAATAAAAACCTAAAGAAGCTTTTACACACCTATAATCTTGAGCATATCTTATCTCCCTCTGCCATGCACATTGCCCCCCTGCTCTATTTTTCAAAACTCATCCTACCAAGCCATTTATATAATAGTTTATTAATCCTATTTATATCCATTTTGGGTTATAAATTTAAACTTTTGCACCCTGCAATTATTAGAGTTCTTGAATGGGGATTTTTTTCGAAATTAATCAATCAAAATAAAAAGGACAATGTAGATATTAAATGGATTTTTTTAATCGTATTTCAAGCTGACTTTTTTTTTGGATCTTGGAGATTATTACCACTGAGCTATATATTTACACTAACAATTCTTGGACATATGTACTTTTTACCACATCAAATGTCTCTTCCAGTAAAACTAGGAATCTCTCAAATATTCTTAAGCTTTTTTACGAATGTTGATATTTCAATCCTAAACTTAGTTATAGGGCAAATATTCACATTTTTTTTCTTTATAATTTATTGTTTTACAATTAGTTTATATTTTTTAAACTTCTCCCTACAAATGATCCACTTAGATTATCTGATGCAAGCACCTTCTTATTTTCTAAACGAAATCATAAGTTTTTATTTTTTAAGCATTACTGAAACAACTTACTTCACAGGCTACTTCCCAGCAATACCTGGACTAGCCTACTTCATTCCAATTCTGAGTTACTTAGGTATAAAAAATAATAAAGTCACAGTAAACTTATGCCTATTTCTACTTCTGATTTTACCCTATTAACTCCATAAATAATTTTTCAAATGTTTTTTCTTCTTTTATTGCAAAAAAGAAATTTTTATAGGCCGACTGATTTTTTTTATAATAATCTGAAATTTCCTGAATGCTTAATCCTGAGGATAGTGCTAATTCTTGATATTTCTTATTGATATCTTCATCTTTAACTTCAATTTTCATTGCCTTACTTAGAGTATCTAAAACAAAGGCAGATTTAACTTGAAATAAAGCTCTTGTCTCAATTTCACCATTATTTTTCTCAAAATATCCTCTCAATACCTCATCACTCATCCCACTACGCTTTAAATTATTTATCATTTGCTCCATTGAGGATTTTTTCTGAGCAGTAACCATCGATTCTGGAACTTCAAATTTATTATCAGCTAAAACTTTTTCTAAAAAATCTTTTTCCAATGATTTATTTTGATTAAACTGTTTTTGCTTTAAAATTTCAGATGAAATTTTCTTTATCATTTCATCTTTAGAACCGGCACCTAATTCTTTAGCAAGATCATCTGTAAATTCAGGTAATATTTTTTTCTTTACCTCGAGTAAACTCACATCAAAAGTAACATCAACACCTTTTAAACTTTCAACTTGATATTCCATTGGAAAAGTAAGCTTCACCTTCTTACTCTCTCCCTTTTTTAAACCAATAAGTGCAGTTTCAAACCCTGGAATAAAACTATTAGACCCAATTTCAAGTGGATAATCTTGTCCCTTCATATTTTCAGGACGATTTCCATCGGCAAGTTCTCCTTCAAAATTAATAACTACAAAATCATGATTTTGAGCAGGATATGATTCACTTTGAGCAACTAATGTAGCTCTCTTTTCAAGAATTTTATTCTTTGAATCCTCAATTTCATCATTTGTAACTTCAATCTTATCTCGCTTAAATTTATAATTTTTATAATCCTTCAATTTAATTTCAGGAAAAACTTCAATGGTGGCTTCAAACTTCAATTCAGAATTTTCAAAACTAGTATTCTCAATTTTGGGATAATCTATGGGATTTAACTTCTCAGTTTTTATAGCAGTATCAACATTTTCCATAACAATTTTGTATAATGCATCATTGGTTATTTCACCTTTATACAGATCCTGAATCATTGCAATTGGAGCCTTACCTTTCCTAAAACCTTTAATTTGAACCGTACCCTGCTTTGATAATGCTGCTTTATGTAAATAAGGATCTAAATTAATATTTTCTAAATTAAATAAGAATTTTTTTGTACAATCATTTACGTGCTTAATCTCATACTTCATAAAACCTCTTTATTTTAAAATAACTAAACTAATTGACTTGGACCAAGAATACTAGGAAAAGTTGCAAAAGATGTTTTAGCTAAAAATAGGCCATTTGCAGGAAAAACAAAGGACAACCTTTTTTTACTTTTAATTCCATTAAAGCTATTTTTAAAATCTTCCTCCGACATTTTCCCTTCAGCAACAAAAAAAAGTGCTCCAACAAGCAACCTAACCATCTGCTTTAAAAAACCACTGCCTTGAAAAATAATGTAATAATAATCATAGTTTTCCATTAAAGATTGCTGCGTCCAAAAAAAATGATTTTCTTCTATTACGTCCGCAAAATAGATTGTTCTAATTGTAGATAAAACCTTTGTTCCTTGAACAAAATAATTACAAAAATCTTTTTCACCTTCAACTAGCTTAATTGCTTTTTTAATTTTTTCAATATCAATTTTTTTATGATGAAAATAAATAAAATCATTTATAAAAACACTACTCTCAATAAGGCGTGAGTCTTGATTTAAGCTCTCTCGAGGAATGGCAAAGTAATACCTATATTCTTTCCATTTTACACTTGCATGTAATTTAAAAGTACAACTACATCTTTCAATTGATGAAGCTTTTATTGTGTTTGGAAGCATGGAGTTCAAAGACTTAAAAAACTGATCTAACTCAATATCTTTATTCAAAATAATTTTACAATACTGTTCTAAGGCATGAACCCCTCTGTCCGTCCTGGAAGAGCCAAGACTTTTTAGTAATCCTTGATTGGTGATTTTATTAATAATTTCAATGATAATTCCTTGAACAGTCGTCTGATTTATTCCTTGAGTTTGCCATCCCCAGTAATCAGTTCCTCTATAGCTCAACTTTAAAATAAAAGCATAATTAGTTTCATTATCTAAACTCATGTAAATTTTTCATTTTCTTCATCTTCACGTTCATCAATAAGTTCATGGATACTTTTTTTGTGATTTTTAATGTATAAAAAAATTGAAATCAAAACATATGACGAAATTACAATAAATAACATCATTTCTTCATTAGTAATAATCAATAAAACAATTGTTAAAATAAAAAAAAGAGTCTTTTTTTTATTTTGATTAATCCATTCAGATTTTTTAAATGATGGAAAAGGTATACTCGTAACCATTAAAATCGAATAAAATAATAAATAACATGGGCTTAAAGTTACAATCCAGGTTGGAATAGACTCAAAGTTTTTAAGAAATAATATGTATCCTACAACACCCATTGCAGCGCCAGGTGAAGGAAGTCCTTGAAAATAATTTGACGGCGTAACATTTATATTGGCGTTAAATCTTGCAAGCCTTAATGCTCCACTTAAACAATAAAAAAAACTAACTACAATTCCAACTCTTCCACTCTCCTGCATGAAGGCTTGATAAAATAATAAACTAGGTGCTAGTGCAAAAGTAACCAAGTCTGATAAAGAATCAAATTGCTCTCCGAATAGTGATTGAGCTCCAAGTAACCTTGCAACCCGACCATCGAGTAAATCAAAAACAACACCAATGACAATTAAAATCGCAGCACTATAATAATGCCCTTTAAAGGACTCAAGAATTGAAAAAAAACCACACCCTAAATTAAATGCAGTAAAAAGATTTGGAAGAAAATAAGCTAATTTTTTCTGCTCTAACATAGTCACCTTTAATCCAACAACAGTTCACTAAAAAGTGAAAAGCTACTTCTGGATTCCTGTATATGGATTTTATTAAGTAATAAGATAAAATTTGTTCCAAGGCAACTAAATCCAATTAATGATCCTGGACTTAATCTATCACCTGGCCTAACAAATATTTTCAGCAAAGAACTGGCAACATTATTTTGAATAATCAATTTACCATTTCCAAATATATCTGAAGAAAAATGAATGAGAATTGCCTTAGGACTAATTCCTTTAACTTTTTGAAAAATTAGTTCATCAAAAAGTTCTTGATCAATTAAGGACTGGCTTTCAATTTCCATTCTAAAAGGCGCATAAACTCCAAAATGATGATAATATGAATTTGAAAATTGAATAATATTTCTACTTATATCCTTAATTTGTAAAAAATGTGTTACCTCAATTGGAGAAAAAATTGAATTAGTACCTTTATTAAATGCAATATTAAATCGTCTTCTCCTGAAGTAAAAAAATTGAAAAAATAATATCCCTAGTCCAAAAATAAAAAACAATTTATGAAGAAAAAAACCTACTAAAACAAAAAAAAATCCAATTATATATAAATTAATCATTTTAAAATACTCGGAATAAAATCCTGTTCCTCATGTCTAAAATAAACTAAATCTAACTTAGAATTTGACTTAAAATTAGATATAAATATTTTAATTTTATTAAAATCCATATAAATATCTTCTAAAAAATGATCCACTTTTACTTCTTTAATATGTTCCAAGTCAGATTTCTTTCCTGCAATCCTATTTATTGATTTGCAGTTATTCAGAGTAGTTAATAAATCTTCTTTTTTAACTAATAATTTTTTATTTTTCTCATCTCCATAGTAAAATTCATTTTTATAAGCATAGGTACAAAATATAAAGCCATCTTCAAAAATAGCATTCAATAAATCAAAATGTGTATAATCAATAACCTGTGTTTGCATCAGAGCTAAAACTTCAGAAATTATTTGAGCAAGCTTTAGTCCAGTATAAGATCCTGGACCCTTACATATATAAAATTGCAATAATTCTTTATTTTTGTGTTTTTCATAGCAAGAACTAAATTCTTTTAATAATTCGGAAGAAGAATAACAAAGTTTAAATTTAAAAAATAAACTATCATCAGATTTCACTTCAATTAGAATTGATGGCATAAGGCTCAAATCAAGGATAAATGTATGTCTCATCATTAAAACTTTTCAAACATTATAGCTTGATACATTTTTTTATTTCCAAAATCGAGATATATCATTAAATAAAGCTAAAAAAACTAAACTAAGAATTACTACAAAACCAAAGCGATACAGCCATTCTAAAAATTTTATTGGCATTGTTCTACGAGTAACTGACTCAATAAAAATAAGAACAAGATGTCCGCCGTCTAACACTGGAACTGGAAACAAATTAATAATTCCTAAATTAATGGAAATAATCGACATTAATCTTAAAAACTGATCAATGCTCAGGGAAAATGAGTCGCTAGCAGCTTTTGCAATTGAAATTGGCCCACCAATCATTTCCAGTGCATCTTTTCTCGAAAAGAGTGCAAAAATTCCACTAACAGTTGATTTCATATTATTAATTGTTCTTAGAAATGCATCAGTAATAGCACCAAAAACGCTATCAGATTTAACAACTCTCATTTCTGAATCCACAGTTTCAATATGAGTTATTATACCCATCGTAAAATTTTTGGTCTTTCCAATTATCTGCACATCTGGCAAAAGTGAAAAATCTAAAGTTTCTTTATTCCTCTTTATTTTTAAATGAATCTTTTCACCATTACTTGCTTGCAAGAGGTCTCGCATTTTAAAAAAACTCGTTACAGTTTTATTATTAATTTCTAATATAACATCATCGCTTATCAACTTAATCTTTTCAGCAACAGAACCCTTCCTTACTTCTTTCACAACTAACTCTGCTAAATAATATCCTTGCTTATTTAAAGCTTCGTAAAAAAGTTCTTTTGATATTTTTTGTTTATCTCCTAAATCTTTTAAATTATCTTCTAGTCTTATTTTATTATCCACCTTGCCTAGATTATATTCTTGGAAAACATAATCTGTTTCAAAATTTTTCCAGTTTTCATAAATCTCTTCAAAGTTGCGCGGAAAATTATCTTTTATATTTATAAGAAGATAACTATTTTTATTCTCAGAAATAAAAAGCGGTTTTAAAATTGGTTGTAATATCGAAATATTACGAATGAACTCTAAAGTATCATAATTTTTAACATCAATTTTATTATCAATTGAGTTTCTTTTAATTAAAATGCTCTTAATTTCATTTCCAATTAGCCCAAAATCTTCAACACCTTTAATTACTCTCTCATTTATTTCGAGAATTTCATCTCTTGTGCGAAGCCCTAGATCTGTACTTAATATTGAACTTTCGGGGATTATTCCTAAGACAAATGGACTAACTTTTTCGCCTTTTAATTGCAAAAACGCATACAAAACAAAGGCAAAAATAAAATTTGCTAATGGACCAGCAAAAACAATAATTGCTTTTTTCCAATTTTCTTTAAAGCTATATGAGAATTTTCTTTGCTCAACATCGATTTGATTTTTATTAAATGGATCATCTCCATACATTTTAACATAGCCCCCTAATGGAATTAGAGCAATGACGTAATCAGTTTCCTTACGACGATATGTAAAAATTCTTTTTCCAAATCCAAGGGCAAACACCTCTACTCGCACACCAAACATTCTTGCGGCTAAAAAATGCCCTAATTCATGAAAAAAAATTAATGGACATAAAAAAACTAAAAAAATTAAAAAAGTAGATAACAATTAGTCCACCTTATTTGAAGTCGTAAAATTAAAAGTATAGTAAAAAAAATACAAAAAAAGGAATGACAAACAAGTGACCGTCAACTCTGTCGTAAACACCTCCATGTCCTGGAATTAAAGAAGAACTATCCTTTAGTGAATATAGCCTTTTAAATGAAGACTGAACAAGGTCACCATAAATCGCAATAATTGAAAGTACTAATCCCTGGAATAACCTTAACCAACTTACTTCATTATAATATACATAATAAAAAATTACATATATAAGTATGCAAACAAAAACGCCTCCAATTGCTCCTTCCCATGTTTTTTTAGGACTAATCCTTGGAGCCAACTTACTTTTTCCAAAGTTTTTTCCTACAACCCATCCCATTATGTCTACAGATACGCTTATCGATAAAAATAAAAGTAAGTATTTTAATGCATTGCCAGCTTGCAAGATTGCTCGAAAACAACAATATAAACTTGCAAAATAGAAGGGCCAAAATAATTCTAATTTAAAAAGTGATTTTAACTTTAGTTTTGGATATGAAACTAAAATAATCAAATAAATTTCAATAACCATGAGTATGTAAGTGATGGGTAAAACTAATTTTTTTGCAACAAAGGTAAATTCATAAAAACAAATTAACCCTAAAAAAAATAAGAGTGACTTTATATTTGTTAATGACCAAGGTACATGCTTAAAAAAATTAAAGTTAATTTCTTGAAGAACAAGTATGAGAATTAACAACGCAACCGGTAAAAAAAATATTGGCCCTAAATAAACAAGAAAAATTAATCCTAATATTAAAAAAACTGTCGAATAAATTCTAACTTTAGTGTTCACTGATAAATTCAAAAAATTTTCCATTTTAAATTGACTTGCATATTATGTGTCATAGTTGCTGTCTATTAACTTAGATTTAAGCTTATTTTGAGCAGCAAGGGCCTTATTAGTTTCAAAATTACTTACTTCAATTTGTCCAAATCTTCTTTCAATTGTTGAATACTCCTTACAAATGGATTCAAATTCCTTTTTTGTAAAATCCGGCCATAAAGTTTGAGTAAATTTCAGTTCCGAATAAACAATTTGCCATAGTAAAAAATTCGAAATTCTTTGTTGTCCACCAGTCCTAATAACAAGATCAATATTATTAATCTCTTTTAAATATAAGTGATTTTCAAGATCAGCTTCAGTCACCGTAAAATTAAAATTATTTAAATTATGATTTTGTTTTATCAAACTATTCATTGCTCTAATAATTTCAGCACGACCACCATAATTAAAAGCAAAAACCAGTTTTAAACCTGTATTTGATACAGTTAATGCCTCTAAATCTTCAACTTTTTGCAAAATATAAGGATCAACAAGAGTACGCTCACCAATAATTTTAAATATAATATTATTTTTAACTAACCTATTTTTTTCCCTATCAACAAATTTTGCTAACAATTTAAACAGTATCTTAACTTCGTCTAATGGCCTTGACCAATTTTCAGTTGAAAATGCAAATAATGTTAGAGACTGGATCCCTAGATCAGATGCACCTTCTACAATTCGATGTAAATTAAATGATCCACGAACATGACCATAAAAACGAGGTCTTTTGCGAAGCTTAGCCCATCTACCATTGCCGTCCATTATAATTGCTACATGGGAAGGAACCTTCTTGAACATTTCACAATTCTCTTAATTTAAAATCGCTTCTATACTGAAAGTAACTCTTTTTCTTTATTTACAGAAATATCATCAATTTGTTTGATAAATTTATCTACAAGAACTTGAATGTCTGACTGCAATTTCTTAGATAAATCCTCTGAAATTTCTTTGCTTTTTTCACATTTTTTAACAACTTCAATCTGATCTCTTCTTGCGTTTCTCAAACTAATTTTCGATTCTTCAGCAAGTTTTTTTAGGTCCTTAACAATAAGCTTACGCTTATCTTCGGTTAAAGCTGGGAATGGAATCCTAACAAAATTCCCATCATTGGTCGGAGTTGCGCCAATGTTAGCACCTAGGATTGCTTTTTCAATGACGCCAATTAATCCCTTATCGAAAGGCTGTAATTGTAAAATACGTGCCTCTGGAATACTTATTTGTGCCACTTGCTTCAAAGGTGCTAAATTTCCATAATAATCAACCTGGATTCCATCTAAAATTGATGGGTTGGCTCTTCCTGTTCTTAACTTTCCTATCTGTAAATAAAAATTTTTAATTACTTTATCAGCCGCCAAATCAATATTTTTTAAAAGTTCATCTTTCATGGCCTAAATCTCTAAATTTTGTTTTTCTACTGTGATTAATTATTCTTCAATTGCAGCAACAATTGTACCAATTTTCTCTTTATTCACAGCCTTCATAATACTACCTTCATTGAATACATTTAATACAATGATTTTCATTTTATTATCCATACATAAGGAAATGGCAGTTGAATCCATTACAGTGATACCCTTTTGTAGCACCTGCATATAAGAAATTTGATCAAATTTTACTGCATTAGGATATTTTTTTGGGTCTACATCGTAGATTCCATCTACTTTTGTTGCCTTTAAAATAACATCTGCTTGAATTTCATTTGCCCTTAAAGCTGCTGTTGTGTCGGTGGTAAAATAAGGATTACCAGTTCCGGCAGCAAAAATAACTATTCTTTTTTTCTCAAGATGCCTCACTGCTCGCCTTCGAATATAAGGTTCCGCAACTTCCCTTACATCAATAGCTGACATTACTCTAGTGTAAACATTATTTCTTTCTAATGAATCTTGCATTGCTAAAGCATTCATTAAAGTAGCAATCATACCCATGTAATCTGAAGTTGATCTATCCATGCCTTTTGTCGCACCAGCAACACCCCTATGAATATTTCCACCTCCAACAACTATTGCAACCTCAACCCCAGCCCTATTTAACTCAGCAAGTTCCTTTGATATTACGTCCAAGACCTTTGAATCAATTCCATAACTTTCTCCACCAGAGAGTGCTTCTCCAGAAATTTTTATCAATACTCGTCTGTAGGACTTTGTTAGGTCTAACATTTTTTCCCTTTTAACTTAGACAAAAAAAATTACAACGGGAAATATTTTTGAAATTAAGCCTGTCCACTTTTCATTTTATTTACTTCATCAGCAAAATTTTCAACTTTCTTTTCAATACCTTCACCTAGTGTGTACTTAATATATTTTTCAATTTTAATAACTGAACCAGATTTCTTAGAAAAATCATTCAGTAACTGCTGAATAGTAATATCAGGATTTTTTACAAATTTCTGATCTAATAGACACACTTCAGAAGCAAGTTTAGAGAGTTTTCCTTTCACAATATTTGGAATCATTTTCTCATCTTTACCTTGCTCTTTTAGTTGTGCAGCGTAAATTTCAGCTTCTTTATTTTTAAAGGTTTCATCCATTTCATCGGAAGAAATAAATTTAGTATCAGATGCTGCAATGTGCAGACAGATATCTTTTTGCATCATTGCAAACTCACTATTGTTTACAAATGCCTCTGGTTTACTTGAAGAAAATGCTAATAACACACCTATTTTACCGCTGTGAGTATAGTTTGATAAATGCCATCCTGTTGAGGAAAGATACTGAAATCTTCTCAACGCTATTTTTTCACCAATTTTTAAAACTAAACCATTTTGTATTTCTGAAAATGATTCACCATTAAATTTAACGGCAAGCAATTCCTCGACTGTTCCTATTTTATTTTCAATTAATGCATTGCTTAAGTTTTCAATATAATTCACAAAATCAATATTTTTAGCAACAAAATCAGTCTCGCAGTTTACTTCAATGATCACTGCTTGATTCTTTTGTACTTTGGTTAAAATGAGTCCTTCAGCAGCAATACGTCCCTGCTTTTTGGCAGCAGAAGAAAGTCCTTTAGTTCTCAAATAATCAATTGCCTTTTGCTTATCACCAGCTGTTTCTTCAAGCGCTTTTTTACAATCCATCATTCCTGCGCCTGTTAATTCTCTGATTTCTTTTACGTCTGCTGCTGAAATACTCATAAAAACCTCTTAAGATTATATTTTAAAATCTATAAATATCTTTATTCTTCCTTATCTTCTGCATCGAGCTTCAGATCTATATCTCGCTCATACTTTTCAATAATTTCTCTTTCTAAAGAAATATCTCTATCTGAAGAGTCATCATTTTCTTTACGAGCTTTAGATCCACCTTCAGTTATCGCATTTGCAAAGTATTTAATAAATAGTGAAATTGATTTAATTGCATCATCATTTCCAGGAACAACGTAATCAATTCCAGTTGGGTCACAATTTGTATCTGTAATAGCGACTACTGGTATTCCTAAATGATTTGCTTCTTTTACTGCAATATTCTCATTGTGTGGATCAATAATGAATAAAGCTCCAGGAACTTTCCTCATATTCTTAATCCCACCTAAGTTGCGTTCCAATTTTTCAACTTCTTTATTAATTTTAGACTGCTCTTTTTTCGTGAGTAGTGTAAAATCTCCGCTTTCCTTCATTTTTTCTACTTTACGTAATTTATCTATCGACAGAGAAATCGTTTTATAATTCGTTAACATTCCACCAAGCCATCTTTGTGTAACATAAAATGCCCCACATTCTTCGGCAGCAACTCTTACAGCTTCTCTAGCCTGTCTTTTACAACCAACAAATAAAATCGACTTTCCCGAGGCACTAGTTTTTTTTAAGAAATCATATGCTTTCTTTGCAAGAGGTATTGTTTGAGAAAGATCGATAATATAAACACCATTTTTCTCGCCATAAACATACTTCTTCATTTTCGGATTCCATCTTTCAGTTTGATGTCCAAAATGAGCGCCTGATTTTAGCAATTCTTGAATCTCTAATTCCTGTGACATAATTTTACTCCTTTTTTCGTTATTTTCGAATCGTTAGAAAATCATCCTCCTAAAGCAAGGTTGATCACGAAAAAATACCAACGATTATATTTATACTTAACCTATAGGGTTTACCTGAGAAGAGACAGCCCGACAATAGTTTTTGATTTATTTAGTGAAATTTAGAGAAAGAAAAAACTAAAAAATAGATCCATTGCCAAGTAATTCTCTTGGCTTTGCTCCTTGCTGTGGTCCAACAATACCTCTTCTTTCCATCATATCAATTAAATTTGCAGCTCTATTGTAGCCGACCTTTAATCTGCGCTGAAGCATTGAAGCACTCGCAGACTTATATTCAAAGGCGATCTTAATAGCCTCATTGTATAAAACATCCTCTTGGTCTGTTAAATTCTGGACATAGTTGCTATTTCCAGATTCACTTTTCTCTCCATTTTTAACCAACTCTTCATTTTCTTTCTCTTCAATAAAACTAACAATCTCATCATCAAACAAAGGTTCATCTAAAGACATATGTGAAACAATTTTCTCAATATCATCTTCGTGAATATAAGGACTGTGCACTCTAATCATTTCAACGCCAGTTTTGTACAACATATCTCCCATACCTAATAATTTCTCTGCTCCTGAAGCATTTAAAATAGTTCTCGAATCAATTGACGATGTAACTCGAAATGAGACTCTCGTTGGAAAATTAGACTTGATTAAACCTGTAATGACGTCCACCGATGGTCGTTGTGTGGCAACAATCATGTGAATCCCAGCAGCTCTTGCCTTCGCTGCCAATCTACAAACATTATTTTCAATATCTTTACCATTTTTTGATAAAATTAAATCAGCAAATTCATCGATTACAATCACTATAAACGGTAAATTTTCACCATCAACATTTTTTAAATTATATCCATCAATATTTCGGACTCCAGCTCTGCTAAGCAATTCGTACCGACGTTCCATTTCGTCACATGCCCAAATTAATGCAGCAGCTGTTTTAGATGAACTAGTAATAACTGGCAAAAGTAAGTGCTTTAATTTTCCATAAAGTGAAAGTTCTAACTGTTTTGGATCAATTAAAATTAGTTTTAAATTTTTAGGAGTTAATTTCATCAGTAGAGAAACGAGCAAAGAATTTATAAAAACGGATTTACCAGCTCCTGTAGCTCCAGCAACGAGCATGTGTGGCATAGACACAAGATCCTGCATAAAGGGCCGCCCAAAGGCATCCTTACCTAAAACAATTGGAACGCGATAATTTGAAGATGAAAAATCATCATCAGCAAGTAGATCCGTTAAATAAATAATTTCTCGAGGACTTCTTGGAACCTCAATTCCCAGAGTTGTTCTCCCTTTTAAGGGATAAACAATCCTAATTGGTGCACCCGAAAGTGCGAGACTTAAATCTTCGGCAATACTACTAATTCTTGAAACTTTTATTCCGGCTCCAAGTTCTAATTCATAAGTATCAACTACAGGGCCCTTAAGAACATTAATGATTTTTCCATGAATTTTAAATTCTGCAATTTTTTCTTCAATTCGAGTTCGTATATTTTGAAAATATTCTTCTTCAGGTGATTGATTAGATGTATCATCGTTTTTAAATTGTTTTAATACTTCTCTTGGATCAAAGCCTTCAGTAATTTCTAATCGCACCTCTTTTTCAATTTTTTCTAAGACTGGCTTATCTTCAATAGCTTTTTTTAGATTATTATTTGGGACTTTAATTTCCACTTTATTTTCAATAATCTGCATGGGCAATTTTTCAGTAGGGTAAAAGAACTTATTTTTTTGCGCTTCAACAATAGGTAATGATTTTTTAAAACTAAAAACGAGAGAAAATCCTAGAAACCCCATAACAACAATCAAAAACGTTAGACCAAAATAAGGAATTAAATAATTAACTGGTGAATTGACTGGAAATTCATGATTTATTAAATAGAAAAAAAAATGACTCACACAAACAAAAATAAAATAAAATTTTAAAATTTCTAAAATCGAAAACTTTATACGGTTTCTAACTAATACGGTTGTCACAACAAAAGTTAGGAAAAATGAAAATGGCATTGCAAGAATGAGTACAAAAATTTGATTTAAAGAACCTAGAAAATAACTTGGCAAACTAATGTTTGAAGCAGAATCAATTCCAATAAAACTATTTTTATCTTGAAATAAAATCGACAAACAACAATAAATTATTAACAAAAACAAGCTAATATTTTTAAGAATACTTAAATTTATTTTTTTTCGTAATTGCAATGGTTCATCCTTGATTCCATTTACAATTATCTGAAATTAACTTTATTCATACAATTAAAAAAGACATCTTTCTTTTTACTAACTCTCTACCTTGTTGATCAAAATTGTTTTATCAACTTCTAGATACGGAGTAAAACTTGAGCAAGTAGAAAATTTACTAGTAAATTCTCCTAGAAGTTCATCTGTTAAAACAATCTTATCTAATGATTGATTATCAAGTACAATTTCTTTCAACCAATCACTCGCGCAATCTTGCTCTGACTCATCTAGTAAAATAATAACCTTTTTTATAAAATTACCTTTCAAATTATTATCCAATATTTTTTCTTTTCCATACCACGCAATCGCAACTGAAGTTGCCCCTGAAACATATGGTACAACAAAACTGCCTCCAGCTATCAATTTTCCAATTCCAAAGGTGCCAACGATGGCGCTATTAGCACTTTGTAAAACAAAAGATGATAAGAGCAGAAGGAAAAAAAAACGAAGCCTAGTAACTAATTTTAACATAGATACTCCTTAATATTATAATTGCTAAAAAACTCTTTTTAGAGATCTTATACTCTGCAGTGGTACTTTATCGTTTAGTAAATAATTAAATTTCTCATTAGAAATAGAATAATAGGTATCAAATCCATAATATAATTTTTTAATATTATATTTTTCTAATGATTTATTAGCGTAACAATTATACAAAACAACCTTATTTACTGATGCAGGCATCTTCTCAAATAAATCAACCTTTATAGCTCTCTTCTCGCTATCAACCATTTCTCCTTTTGAAGTAGAATGGCTAATCAATAAAACTTCCGTCGCCTGAGCTTTTTCTATCTCTGAGATCATATTTTCAGATTTAATTTCTTCTAAAATCTGCCACTTATTCTTTAATAAAAACTTTTTATACTTTTGATAAGATCCATATGTATTAGCATTTTTAGATTTCTCAAAAATACCTGTATATTTTGATTCAATCTTTGAATAATTTTCTAACTCACTAATTATTTCAGGATTAGCCTGAGTAATTTCAAGACAAGATTCCTTAGAATTCATTAATTTAAGTTTTTTAACAATGCCAAGTTTTTTAATATTCTTTTTAGATTTATTTAATTCTTTCGTAGCAATTTTAAGTTCACGCTTATCTTGCTTTGTTAAAATGATTTTAGGAAAATTTACAAAAGCAATTTTAGAATGGCTTTCCGATTGAGCTTGGCTTGAATTAAAGCCTTTTATCACCTCAAAATCTACCAAGGACTTTGGACTAAATACAACGTTCGCTAAAAATTTTATATTATTCTTAGAGTTCTCTTCATCATTTTCAAAATCATTTTTAGATGATTTTTTTTTCTTATATTCAAGAGCACTTGAATAACTTGTGCAAAATTCTTCAACACTAGTTTCAGCGTTTGAATAAAGTGGAAATAGTCCTAACATAAATAGATTTATATATAGCTTCATAAAATAAAAATATCATGAAACATTTAGTACGCTCTAAGCGTGGACTAAAAGCAGGTAAAAAATTTAGGGATGTAAAAAAAAACAACAATTATAAGAATTTTTAATTATTTTTGTGGGTTTAAGGGTTCTTAACACAGCGATTAGAGAGGGTTGTGGAAGAATAATGGAAGGAATAAAAAAAGAGGCGCATCTAGCTATTTTGACACCAAGTCTCCCTGGCACTATTTTCGCCGCAAGTGGGCTTGACTTCCGGGTTCGGGATGTGACCGGGTATTTCACCAC
>Ga0247844_1000996_pt1 | contig 56126 bp, 44 predicted proteins | sample LaCtaG_FD_192421 | JGI IMG/M metagenome (GOLD analysis project Ga0247844, IMG submission 192421) | Freshwater microbial communities from meromictic Lake La Cruz, Castile-La Mancha, Spain - LaCruzMarch201714.5m_1 | ecosystem: Environmental > Aquatic > Freshwater > Lake | place: Spain: Castile-La... | reverse complement strand
CCGATGCCGACTTTACTTTCGAGTTCAAAGAGCCCGCCAACCTGCCCAACCCCATGCTGTCCATGACCGGGGCGAGTTTTGGCTACCCAGCGCCTGAAGGTTCGCCTGAGGGCACACCGCCTACGGTGATCGTTCAAAACGTCAGCCGCTCTGTGCTGGCGGGCCAGCGCATTGGTATTTTGGGTGCCAACGGCCAAGGTAAATCCACATTGGTAAAAACAGTCGCACGCGAGCTGAACATCATTGGCGGTGAGGTTACCGAAGGCCGCGGACTCAACATTGGTTATTTCGCCCAGCAAGAGCTGGATGTGCTGCGCCCGGCAGACACGCCGCTGGAGCACATGATTGCGTTGGTGAAAGACCTGACTGCGGCCGGGAAAATTGCCGGTCAAGCCACCCGCGAACAAGACCTGCGCAGCTTCCTGGGTAACTTCAACTTTGGTGGCGACATGGTCAAGCAGGCCGTGGGCAGCATGAGCGGTGGTGAAAAAGCCCGCTTGGTACTGTGCATGATTGTTTGGCAGCGCCCCAACCTGCTGCTGCTGGATGAGCCAACCAATCACCTGGACTTGGCCACACGCGAAGCATTGAGCATGGCGCTGAACGAATTTGAAGGCACCGTGATGCTGGTCAGCCACGACCGGGCTTTGCTGCGCGCCGTGTGCGATGAATTCTGGATGGTGTCACGCGGTGGTGTGGCACCGTTTGACGGTGATCTGGACGACTACCAACGCTACTTGCTGGATGAAGCCAAGCGCCAACGCGAACTGATCAAAGAAGAACAAGCCGCCTTAGCCAAAACCAAATCTGTGTCGAAAGCGCCGCCAGTGGTGGTGGCTCAGACTCCGACACAAGAGGCCGCACGCCAGTTGAAGAAAGACCTTCAGACGGTCGAGGCGCGCATGGAGGTTTTGAACGGAGAGTGTGCTGCGCTGGAAGTGCGATTGGCAGCCAACCCCTTGCCCTCTGAAATCGCAGATCTGGGCAAGCGTCTGACCAAGGTCAACGACGAAATCAAGGAACTGGAAGAACGCTGGTTAAAACTGTCATCTCAGCTGGAGAACTAAGCTCCTGTGAGGCGTGTACATGCCTTCAAAAAAAGAAAGCCTGCGGTCTTATGGAACGCAGGCTTTTTTCACATTGGGCTTGAAGTGGTGGGTCCTGCGTGGCTCGAACACGCGACCTACTGATTAAGAGTCAGCTGCTCTACCAACTGAGCTAAGAACCCACATTTTCAACTATCTTTCACCAAAAAAAGGCCTGACGTCTTAAACGTCAGGCCTTTCGAAAATGGTGGTGGGACGTGCGGGGGTCGAACCCACGACAAACGGATTAAAAGTCCGCTGCTCTACCAACTGAGCTAACGTCCCCAAAAACTGCAAAAAACAAATTTATCGCAATCTACCAAGCCTTAAATTATAACCTTTTTCGACGCCCTATTCAGATTTTAGAAGATATTTCATCAATGATCCAACCTGCAGCGCACAGACCAAAAGTGGCGGTCACGGACACAATTGATCCATAGCCATGGCAACTCAATGTGCCGCCAATGGCGACAGAACAGGATTCATCAGGGGGGGCGACTGCTTCTCTACTAAACACGCTGGCAACGCCAATTTTCTTACCGTCTTTTGGCGCACCATAATTTTTCCGTAGCTGATAGCGCAACTGAGCCAACAAAGGGTCGTGCGTAGTCTCGCTCAAGTCCGCAATGTCAACCTTGTGCCCGTAACGTTTACCCCCCGCAGCTCCAACCGTAATAAACAGCTTCTTGTTGCGGCGAGCCCAGTCTGCCATGGCTGCTTTTGAGCGTACCTGGTCACACGCATCGATGGTTGCATCAACATCAAACGGTAGTATGGCGGGCCAATTGTCGGGATCCACAAACGCATCAACACAGGTCACCCGGCACAAGGGGTTGATGAGCGCGATACGCTCCTGCATTGCCAAGACCTTTGCCATTCCCATCGTTGATGACAATGCATGCACCTGCCGATTGATATTGGACTCTGCTACGTGGTCCATATCAATGAGCGTTAACCTTCCCACACCACTGCGGGCAAGTGCTTCAGCGGCCCATGAGCCCACGCCGCCAATTCCCACAAGGGCGACGTGCGAGTCGCGGATCCGTCTTGCCGGTATAACTCCAAACAATCGATCCAATCCAGAAAAACGGCGGGTCAAGTCTGGATCATCAGTGCTTCCAATATCTGGAATAGGAAAAGGAAACACTTAAAAATCGATCGCTACTTAAACCGAGCTAATCGGTCTCTGGCCGCGGCGGCAGCTTCGGAATTTGGGTGTTTGACCACCAAGTCCTCCAGTGTCTTACGGGCAGCTTTGTTGTCTTTCATTTCCAATTGGCAGTTGGCAATCGCAAGCGCGGCCTCAGGCGCACGAGGGTGATCCGGAACAGCAGTCATCAAGGAACGAAAATTGACCATTGCATCCTTGTAGTCTTTGGTTGCGTATTGCGCATTTCCCAGCCAAAAAAGTGCGGAGGGTCGATAGGCGGTTTGCGGATAACGGTTCAAGAAATCCACGAAAACAAGTTGTGCATTGGAAAAATCACTTTTTCGAAAAATAGCCAAGGCTGATTCGTAATCTCTCTTTTCCGATTGTTCCACCAACAGATCCCTGCCGTCCAACGAGATGCGAGCCGGCTCTAACTTACGAATCCGCTCATCCGTGCTTTGCATTCCGTCTTTTTGCAGGCGCTGAGCTTCGGCCAATTCACGCACCATCTGCTCGCCCTGCCCCCGCAACTTCGCAACTTCAGTTCGAACGATCTCCAACTGATTCTGCAAGTCAAGAAGGCCTTGGCGAACCTGCGCACCATCGTCAGTTGAACGCCGAATCTCCGCGGCAATCTGTTGGTGCAAATCAGCATTGTTCTGACGCAGTTCCAGAATTGCCCGACGCGCTTCTTCGTCGTCAAACAGCCCCGCGTTTACGTTGCTTACGATCGCCGACAGCAATAGTGCCGCAGCAACCCTAAACCACTGGGAGTTGCAAGAAAGAAGCAGTGAACTCATCGGTAGCTGATTTCAGCGCGGCGGTTCTTTTCCATGTCGGCCTCCGAGCCACCCAATGCCGCAGGCTTTTCCTTGCCAAAACTCACTGCCTCGAGTTGATTGTCGGCAACACCCAACAAGACAATCGCGCGACGAACCGCTTCGGCCCTCTTTTGCCCCAATGCAAGGTTGTATTCACGTCCACCGCGTTCGTCAGTGTGCCCCTCGAGCACAACCTTTCGATTTTTGTCGGACTTGATGAAGCGCGCATGTGCTTCAAGCACCGACTGAAACTCGGGCCGAATTACATAACTATCGTAGTCAAAATAGACAATGCGATTCGTCGCCCGCATGGCATCGTCTCTGGCAGACTGACTGAGGTCAACACCGGCAACGCCGCCTTTGCCGACAGCAGTGTTCATTCCCGCCGCGCCCGCGTTCGTCGAATTGGCCCCACCCGATTTATCCTCAACAGGCACATTGTCAAGTTTGACCGCAGATCCACACGCGGAAAGCAACACAGCCGTCACCACAGCAAACATCAATCGTTTCATCCCAAACTCCTAGTTAAATTGAAATTACTTTTGCATCGGGCCCCAGTCAGGCTCCCGAATGTCACCATTTTGGCCCGCTAAACGCGCCTTAATTCTTCCGTCGACCGTTGTCGTCATCAATGCTTCACGCCCCTGCTGTTGAGTTGCATAAATAAGAAGCCGACTATTTGGCGAAAAGCTGGGATTTTCATCGGCGCTAGTGTCTGTAATTGCATTGACCGCACCGGACGCCAAATCCATAATATGCAACTTGAATGCACCGCTAACACGAGAAATATATGCAAGCCACCGACCATCAGCACTCACGGTTGGAGAGATATTGTAAGTGCCACTGAAAGTCACTCTTTCGGGGTTGCCACCGACGGAAGGCATTCGGTAGATTTGTGGCGATCCGCCTCGATCACTTACAAAATAAATGGTCTTTCCGTCTGAGGTAAACGTAGGCTCCGTGTCGATGGAACTTGATTGGGCCAAGCGCTTGGGCTCCGCCCCCCCGCGGGCGTCGATCAGATACAGCTGTGAGCCACCATCACGTGTCAATGTTACTGCCAACATCTTGCCATCCGGCGACCAAGCGGGCGCGCTGTTTGACCCCTTAAAACTCGCAAGCAAACGCGGCTTGACAGATGCCACATCGCGCACCCAAATCTCGGGCTTGCGCGATTCAAATGAAACATAGGCCAAATCCGATCCATTGGGAGCCCATGATGGGGAAATAATGGGCTCCGTGCTTTTCAACGCACTCAAGGCGTTCTCACCATCCGCATCGGCCACCCATAAGTTATAGACCTTACCGACCTTGGAAACGTAGGCTATTCGCGTCGAAAACACACCTTTATCGCCAGTTAGCTTTTCATAAACAAAGTCGGCAACACGATGAGCCACCAGTCGGAGCTCACTTGCACTTACGGCGTAGCTGTGCGCGCCAAGATCGAGCCCTCGGACCGCGTCCCACAAGCGAAAACGCACGTCGAATCTTCCATCCGCCAACTTGGTGACACTACCGGTTACCAGTGCATCTGCCCCCTTCTGACGCCAATTGGAGAACTCAGGTCGCGCGACTTCGTCCAATAGGATGCCTCCGGTATCAACCGCACGAAACTGCCCACTGCGCTCAAGATCGGAAAGCACAATTGAGCCAATTTTTTGCGGCGATGCATCGTCACCACGAAATGTGACCACTGCAATGGGTAACTGGGTTAATCCGACACCGGAAACCTCGACACGGAATTGCGCAGAGACATTCAGACTCAAAAATCCCAACAAGAAACCCAATAAAAATTTATTCATTTTTTCGCGATTATTCCAGCCTATTGACAACCATATCGGTGCCGCCCATGCTCTCCAGATAGCCAACCGTTGATCGAACCTGGTGTGTACCCATGCGCTCTCTCACTCGTTCAGCATTCACGGACTCCCGCCCCCGGCTTGCTTCGGCGTGCCACAGGTGGTAGACCTCCGTCGAATAAAACCCGTTTTTTCGAACAACACCCAAATTGTGCAGACGCAGCACGAAATCCGCATCTTCATGACCCCAGCCGACGAAAGACTCATCGAACCCATTGACGGCCTCAAAATCTGCTCGCCAAACCCCCATATTGCAGCTGCGAATACCGCGCCAAAAAAACGCTTTCCGCTTTCGCCATGCGAAGTCGGGCAGTCGCAATAGCCCCGCCAGTTTACTCGCTTCACCGGCCCACCTTTTCCGCACCCAATACCATGCCGACCGCCCAAAGACCTGACCAAGGTCAGTCAACACAGACTTGGTCAATGCTGGCGACAACAGTACACGACTCCCATTGACAAAGCAGCCCTTCTCCCGCAGTCTGCGATGCCTACTGACGAAATCAGTCTCTGGGACGCAATCCCCATCCAAAAGCAAAATATAGTCGCCTTGTGACACGGAAACGCCCCGATTCCGAACACGCGACGCCGTGAAGCCAATGTCTGGATGCCAGACGTGAATCACGTGCAGGCCGGAGCCCCTCGCTGCAGCCCGTATCGCATCGCGGTGCTCTTCATTCGACCCGTCATCCGCAATGACGACCTCGAAATTCGAATCGCCTTGTTGAGCAAGCCCCTTCAACACTTGGATCACTGCATCACTGCGGTTGTAGGTGGTTACGATCACTGAGATCAAATCGATTGGGGACATTTTGGAATAGACTAGATGGCTTGCCCGAACTTCATTTTTCGATAACTTCCAACGCGCAATCCAACTTGAAGCACATTGTGTACGCTGCGCTTATTTTTTGATGGTATCACTATCGATGACCCAGATTTCCGTCTACATCATTGCCTACAACGAAGCAGAAAAAGTGCGCGCCACCATTGAAAGCGTCCGTTGGGCGGATGAAGTCATTGTGGTGGACTCCTGGAGCACGGACGGTACCGCTGATATCGCAACTGAGCTTGGTGCACGAGTTGTCCAAGTCAAGTTCACCGGGTTTGGTGAATTGCGAAATGAGGCAATTGCCGCATGCTCGCACAGTTGGATATTCAGCTTGGATGCGGATGAACGCTGCACACCTGAAGCGGCGGCAGAGATTATGTCCATCACCAAGGACAAAGATGCGTTGGACGCCTACTGGACGCCCCGCAGAAATTACTTCATGGGTCGCTGGATCAAACACTCTGGGTGGTACCCCAACTTCCGACAACCGCAACTCTTTCGCAAGGGCGCCCTGCATTACGACCACAAGCCGGTGCATGAAGGCTTTGAACTACATTCATCCAAGCCAATTGGTCAAATGCAACATGCCATCTGGCAGTTTCCCTTTAAGAATATGAGCGAAGTTCTGCACAAGGCAAACCGCTATTCATCTTTGGGCGCCGAGAAAATCAAGCACAAAAAGATAACCATGGGTTCGGCGTTGGGACATGGATTATGGTCATTCGCCAAGCATTATGTTTTCAAACTGGGTTTCTTGGATGGTTGGGCTGGATTTGTCATTGCGCTGGGAAATTTTGAGGGGACGTTTTACCGTTACGCGAAAGCATTGGAGTTGCAGCAAGGAACGAAGTGGATGCCGCCTCGATGAATCAAATGCAGCCCACGTCAAACCGGGATCTCTACCTTCGGCTATTGAAGTACCTGCGCCCACATTGGAGGGTTGTAGCCACTGCGGTGATTGGAATGGCCGCAACAGCGGCCACCGAACCAGCCTTCCCGGCCATCATGAAGTACCTGCTTGACAACGGGTTCCAAACCAAAGACCCGCAGATGGTTTGGCTCATCCCGACCGGTATCGTCAGCCTTTTTTTGGTACGAAGTGTTTTCGTGTTCTGTACTGGATATCTGATGATGTGGATATCCAGCAGGCTGGTGACCGATTTGAGACGCGAACTCTTTGCAAAACTGATCGTCCTCCCGTCCAGTTACTTTGAACAGCAATCAGCAGGCCAACTTATTTCCAAGCTGGTCTACGATGTAAGTAACGTAACCGACGCAGCAACCAGTGCACTGATTTCGACGGTGCGAGAGTCGCTTACTGCGATGGCACTGATTGGGTATTTACTTTTTTTGGATTGGAAGCTGACGCTCATTACGCTGGCTGTCGCACCAGTCATTGCGTTCACCGTTTCTGCCTTTAGCAAACGGATGCGGGCCGCCAGCCACAAAAGTTTGAACTCTATGCGTCTGATTTCTCACACCATCGAGGAGACCGTAACTGCGCAAAAGGTTGTGAAAATATTCGGAGGCAAAGAGCAACAAACGCAGAGGTTTTTTAATGCGTCTGAACAGTTTCGCAGGGCTCAAATGCGAGAGGCAATTCCATCCTCCGCCGTTACGCCTATCACCCACATTGCGGCTTCGATTGCGATTGCAATCATTGCCTACTTGGCACTAAGCCAAGCAACCGGGCAAGCCGGGGCATCCGCAGGCGGGTTCATTTCCTTTATCACTGCCATGTTGTTGTTGATTGCCCCTATCAAACAACTGACCAGTGTGAGTACAACGATTCAACGCGGCCTTGCGGCTTCGCAAAGTATTTTTTCCTTATTGGACACGCCAGCGGAAGACGATCGCGGTCAGATTCACGTTGGACGTGTGGGGGGGGAAATCCGATTTGAGGCAGTTAGTTTTCAGTATCCCGGCACCACGCGTTTGGCATTGGACCAAGTTACGTTTTCTATTGGAGCAGGAAAAACGATTGCGCTTGTGGGTGCCTCTGGAGGCGGTAAAACTACCCTCGGAGCGCTTCTACCCAGGTTCTATGGGATTGAATCCGGGCGCATATTGATCGACGGAACCAATATTTCTGATATTTCCTTGACAAGCCTGCGAGAGAATATCGCTTTGGTCAGTCAAGATGTTGTTCTATTCAACGACTCCATCGCTGCCAACATTGCCTATGGATCGCTTGTGACACGTACACGCAAGGAAATCGAATTGGCAGCAAAGGCAGCACACGCCTTGGACTTCATCCAGGCCTTACCCAACGGGTTCGAAACCTACGTGGGGGAAAACGGGGCGAAGCTATCGGGTGGCCAGCGCCAACGCATTGCCATCGCAAGGGCGATCCTTAAAAATGCCCCTATCCTTATACTGGATGAGGCAACGTCCGCGTTAGACACAGATTCAGAACGTCAGGTCCAAGCGGCCCTTTCAGAACTAATGCAAGGACGTACCACCATTGTTATTGCTCATAGGCTAAGCACTATTGAGAACGCCAACCAAATCGTGGTTATGCATGAGGGGCGCGTAGTGGAGTCTGGTACACATGTGGAGCTACTCGGAAAGTCGGGTTATTACGCAAACCTGAGTAGACTTCAGCCATGAGTATCCCCATACTGATGTACCACCAAACCGACTTGCCACCGCCTCGTGGCACCCCTCTGCGCGGGTTGGTCGTCTCTCCCCAAGCGTTCTATCGTCAAATGTTGCTGCTGAAGTGGATGGGATACACGGGACTTTCCATGCGAGCGCTTGAGCCTTACCTTCGCGGAGAACAACAAGGGAAAGTTGTTGGAATTACCCTGGATGACGGCTACCAAAACAATTTGCATCATGCACTTCCAGCGCTGAAGAAGGTAGGGTTTTCCGCGACGTGCTACGCAGTCAGTAGCATGATCGGTGGCCAGAACAGCTGGGATCTTGGGATTGGTGTGGGGCAAAAACCGTTGATGACAAAAGACAACTGGCTGGAATGGTTAGCTGCCGGAATGGACGTGGGTTCACATACCAAAACCCATGCCGACTTGACCAAACTAACTCCCGAAGCAGCCATGGAAGAGATCCGGGGATCCAAGCTCGAATTGGAGTCCACCGTTGGATATGAGGTTCGTCATTTTTGTTACCCCTATGGTCGATTTAACGAATCGCACGTGGAGCAGGTGCGTGATGCCGGGTATTCAAGCGCGACAACCACACAGCGTGGAAGAGTTCATTTGGGTGCAGACAACCTCAAACTGCGCCGCGTTCTGGTCGCCCAAGCAACCACGCTGCCCAAATTTTGGCTAAAAATCCGAACGACTTACGAGGACAAACGCGGCTAAGTAATGAAATGAATCTATATTCCAATAAAGACAACCAGTACTTTTCAAAAGCGAGAACTGAGATTGAACCATTTCTACCGAAAGACAGCGGTAGCCCATTTTCTGCTCTGGAGATTGGTTGTTCAGAAGGGCATACGCTGGAGTGGCTAAAAAGAACAGGCTATTGCAGTTGGACTGCCGGCGTTGAGCCTTATGCAAAAGTAGATGTTTCCAAGCGCGATATTGATTATTTTTCAAATCTGGACATTGAAAAACACCTACCAGAGATTGCAGTCAACTCTGTTGACTTAATCTTGTGTTTGGACGTACTTGAACACTTGGTAAATCCTTGGCTAACTGTTACAGAACTCATCCAATTCTTAAAGCCGAATGGCAGACTTATTATTAGTCTACCCAATATCAGAAATTATCATATTCTTATGAATTTGGCTTTTCGGGGGAAATTCGAATATGCTGAATCTGGCATTCTTGATCAGACTCATTTAAGATTTTTCACCAAATCATCCGCAATATCGCTTCTCGAATCCTCTGGCCTAAAGGTTATCTGCTCCAAGGCAACTGAAGCGGATCGATGGCAGAAACGGTTTTTAAAATTTCTGGGTTTTGAAGAATTGACTTCAAAGCAGTTCCTATTTGTTGCCGAAAGATCTTGAGTTCCATTATGACTAAGCATTCGATCGTTCTTTACTGCAAAAGTTATAGAGGCGACGTTAAACGCACTCAGCGACTGGCTACTTCTATTGAGAGATTCAATTCCGATAATATTCCATTCTATGTTTCGGTACCAAAATCCGATCTAAATTTATTTATTGAACATTTACAAGGTAGTTCGGTACATATCATAAGTGACGAAGAAATCATAAAAAAAAATCCACTGATAAGTCAAGAAAAAGTTGACCTATTGCATGGAAATTTATCACAACAAATTGTCAAATCAGAGTTCTGGCGGCTTGGATTTTCAGAGTCTTATTTATGCCTAGATTCTGATTCAATATTTATCAGGCCATTTACAGAAAGTTTCTTTCTATCAAGCGACAAGACTCCGTACACTGTGATGGATGAAGGCCGAGAGATTCTTGATGTTGCATTATCTGCCGGTAAATCGGCAGTGTTGGATAACTTTTATCGTGAATCAAAACAATTTCAGGACATATTTAACCGAGTAGGTCGATGCTATAGTTTTGGCCCCAACCCACTAATTTGGAGTAAATTGGTATGGGAAAGCTTGGAGCGAGAATATCTCCTACCCAATGGAATGAGTTTTTATGATGCGGTACTTAGCGCACCAATCGATGCTAACTGGTATGGCGAGGCCTTGCTAAAGTACGAGGCAATTCCACTTCTGCCCTGTCAACCACTCTTCAAGGTTTACCACTATGCGTGGCAAATGGATCGCGACATCCGCGCCCATATTGGCCTCCCTGAGCTTGCCAAACTGTATGGTGGAGTGATATATCAATCGGCATGGGAACGGGAAATGGATTGGCCTAGCGAGCAAGGCAATTGGTCATCTCGCATCGCTAGGCGTTTACGTCGTCGCCTTGGTCGGATATAAATTATTGGAGTTTCACTTTTTTTGTTTGAAATAAGGCGGTATATGCATAGGCCAGAACGAAGCCTTGCATTTCAAACATGTGATCTCGATACACCGAGTCGGCAAATGCGCGAATGATCCAGAATATCGACAGCGAGAACAACACTACGGCCCAGACATTCAACTCATTATCAGTATTGCGAATATTTACATATCCAATCCTGACAAAATTTGCAAGAACTATCAAATACAAAATTACGCCCACCCAGCCAATCGCCAGTGCGGTATCTATCCACCCGTTATGCGCGTGCGCCATGTCGATGACAGGGTTGGGACACTCTTGTCGAAGTAATTTTTTGTAGGATTGGCGTGAGCCATCTATACCCCAAGGGTGCTCCAGCATCAAGGCGATGCCAGACCGAAAGAGAACAACCCGAGATCCATCTCCGTTGTTTACACTTTCAATAACACGAGTCGATTTATCACCTGCTCCGTATTTCTCGATGATTTGCTGTTCTACGCTGCCTGTGCCGAAACATTGAATCTCAAGCGCATTGCCAAGCAATCCTGAAGTCATATTTGACTCCATATTGCGCCAGCGACTGTCTGTTTTTGCAGCGATCCCAACGACTACGGCAGATACCAACAGCAGGCCACCTAGCAAAGTGAGCACTTGTTTTTTCTGTGTTTTGCTTCGTGACCAGAAAGCCGTGGCAAATACCAAGATGCCACCAACCACACTGAATGCCAAACCGGCACGCGATCTCGCCAAAGCAGTACTCGCGAGACACGCAAAGATTAGAATAACTGCCGCAGTTTTAGGGGATTTCTTGCAAGCAACCAAACTCGCGGCCAACAAAATAACGGCTTGCCCTGCGGCGTAACCCAAGTCTGCATGGTGCGTTTCGCGACCCCAATAATTCCAGGGAATGGATGATGTTTCCCAAGACTTGTAGGCAAACAGGCACAGGTGCACCAATATCGTTATACCGCTCAGCAAACCCAATTGGAGGCTGGTTCCAAATCGATAAGGAGATAAACGCTGTGCAGTCCCGGCCCCAACCAACATCGCCAACAATCCCATCCCCCATTGTTTGCCCAGACTTTCCCAAGCCACCGTTGGATCACTCGATACAAAGGGGAAGACAAGGAGATAGCCAGCCCAAAGCCATACAGGTAGGGGTAACGCCGGAAGAGTTCTTGTTTTCAAAAAATGCCATAACAACACCAATAACAACAGCAGCATGGAAAGCCGTCGCAAGGCAATCGTGTTGGACATTGGTAACACTGCCAGGTATATTGCTGCTAACAAAGCAACCCATATGATGGGATCGCGCAATGAAATATTCTTTAACATTATTGAAGTACTTTTACTTTTCGTTTCCAGAGCCATCGTTTGAAAATACTTTTAGGGGCATCCCCTACCAACGCCCCTATCCGCAATTGATAGCGGACATCCAACTCAGGCGTCCAACGTCCCGCAGCTTTGATCTCAAGTTGCCGCTCCATAACAGCCAGATTCCCGAGACGGGTGTGTTCAAAACGGGCCAGTGGATGCTTTGATTTCAATATTTTCTTATTGCGTTTGATCAGCGCCTTGGCTGAGGGACTAGCCTTAAACGTTGCACTTCCCACATGCAATACAAAGACATCTTCCGTGATCATTTGTTGGTACCCAGCTTGCGCCAAACGCAAACTAAAATCAAAATCTTCGTAATAGCCCAATCCAAAAACGCGGTCTAGACCACCGAGTTCACCCCATACCTTCGCGCGAATTGCGATACAAAAGAAATCGCAACGGTACGCTGGCATCAACTCACCGGAAGGATGCGTATTGAGCCATTTCCCTACCTGCAACCACTCGTCTTGGCTGGCACCCGGCTTCCACAGCCTTTGACCATTTCCAGCCGCATTGGTGACGGGTCCCAACATGGCAACTCGTTCATTAACATTGGACACGACGCGCTTCATTGCATCAATCGCACCGTCTGGAAAAACAGTGTCATTGTTTATTAACACAAGCCAGGATCCAGAAGCACGGGCGGCACCAAAATTCATACCGCCGGCAAAGCCTAAATTGTCTGCACTGATCAGGCAATTTACCCTTGAAAACCGTGCGCACCATTGGGATGTTTTGGCTGAGGAATCGTCATCTGAACCGTTGTCAACCACGATAATTTCAACTTCGGGGTCATCAATCCAGGGAATTAGTGAATCCAGGCACGCTTTGGTGGTTACATCAAAGTTGCAGAATCCCAAAACGACCAAACTTAGTATGGGTGGCATCAGAATATTTTCGAATGGTGGATGGTGGATATCGGCTGGGTCCACTCAAGGATTTTCGTCACTGCAGTTGCGGTGGTATTTGGACTAGCCTTGCCATTGTCGGGTAATCCATTGACTGCCCACTGAACAATGTAGCGTTCCAAAGCAGTTGAAAGTTGCTCGGACAACGCTTCCTCACTCACTCCATCGGTAAGCACGGCAATATGCCCTTGTTCACGAATCAATTCAAGCATTTGAGGATTCTTGTGAACCAGTGCCACGATGGGTCGCTGCATCCACAAGTATTCATATAGTTTGGAAGGTATATATTCAGCACAAATAGCCTCTTCACCGTGCAGAAGCAACAGTACATCGACAGCGCGCATGCGCCGAAGTATTTGTTCACGTCCGCTCAATCCGGTTTGAGGATCGACTTCGATTCGTCCAAAATGATGCACACACGCACGAATTGGTGATGCCTCCAACACCCGGGCGGAGACACTGTCCAGCGGCCCCCCATACACATGCAACTCAATCACTTTACGCCATCTTTCATACGCTGAACACAGCACTTCCAACGCTCGGATAACAGGTGATAGGTTCCGTGTCGTCGACAGCGAACCAAAATGACCGATCACAAACTTTTTACACGGCACATACGGCGGCAACACCTCACATGGGCGATCTACGCCAGGTAGCAACATGCGCCCTCGATTGCCCAACTGAGGTTGTCGACGTTGCGCACTGGCCAATGCAGCATCAGTGAACCATATCGCAATGTCAGCATCCGAACATATCTGATGTTCCACATGCGCCTGCATTTTCTGCTGGGCCGACAATCGAGTTTCGGATGACATGCCCGGATTGACCAAAGGATCATGCACTTCAGCCATCCAGGGGACGTCTAATGATTTCTTCAACTGCTTGGCGGCAACGTGGGCTGAGAACGCCCCGCCTGTAGAGTAAATCAAATCAAAAGGTGGACCTGTGCGGGCAAGGAGCAACCCTTTGCAATAGGCACTGAACCACCAGGACCACGAACTCTCAATCGGCCGAAACATTTTCTCCACCACCATGCCTGGCAGCAGTACCAGTGAGGCCAGCAGCATAAGGGCTCGGTAGCGCACTCCATACCCCAATTGCTTTCGCAACACATGCCGGAGCTCAAAGCGAATGCCCGCCGGTCCGGATGGCCAAAGTTGGTAGTGTTCAAAATGCGTGTCACGAACCCCTGACACGCCACTCAAGATCACCAGTTCAATGCCTGCCCGCTCCAGATGCGGCAACTTGTCGGTAATGGTCTGACTAGCGGCACGGCCATCCATATTGAAGGCGTGGGCCAGTACCAGCCAACGCTGCGTGTAAGCCGGAGCCACGCGGGCAAACAGTTCCTCATAACGCCTTGCAACCTGGACCCAAGTGCGCTGCGTGACAAACGCGCTGGCCTTTTGGCCCATACGCACACAGGCCACTGGATCCTTGACCAAGCTCATCACCGCGCTGGCAATCGCCGTGGCAGACTTCGGGTCTTGCAGTAACACCGCGTCGACGCCATCCTCCAGCTCCGCACTGATACCACAGTACTTCGCTGCACTCACCACCACCGGCAGTCCGTGCGCCATGGCCTCAAGCACCACCATCGCGTAAGTATCTTCCAGCGTGGGATGCACTAGGCATTCCGCAGCCTGATAAACCGTGTTCATGTCTGAAAGAGCCCCGAGAAAATGCACCCGCTGGCCCAGCGCCAATTCTGCAACCCTCTGGCGCATGTCCGCACCCTGCTCACCCTCGCCCACGACGGCCAACCAGACATCAGTTGGCAAGCACAGCATGGCATCCAACAATGCAGGCAGGCCCTTTTTGCGAAAATCATTGCCTACAAAGAGTAGGCCCGTGCCACCCTGCGGTAGCCTCAGGTGCGCACGGGCGACTTTCCGCTGGTCGGGGCTGCAAAGTCCCGGCACGTTCGACACACCCGGTGCAATCACTTGTATGGATGCGCGTGACTGAGGGTAGGCCGCCTCCATAACACGCAGCAATGTGTCCGAAGTCACCACCACAGCACGCCTGGGCTGCACCGAATAGCGGGCCGCCTCAAGGCACAGATAGACCAGCAGCCGCGGGCTGGTGCCGACCTTGAGCCAGCGCAGCCACTTCGACACACCCACCTTGCCAGCAAAAAGGTTGTGTTTCACCGGTATGACATGCACCGTTTGTACATTGCCATACCAACTGTTTTCATGCGAGTGCACAATGTCAAAGCCACTGCGAGTGGCGCGCCAGGTGGCATAGGCGAACCACAACTGGTTTACCCAGCGTGGGCGCCTACACGGAAGCGGTATCTGGTGGTAGATCACTCCAGGAAATACATGCCCAATGGTCTGGGCGAACACATGGATCTCGTGACGAGACGCCAATTCTTCTACCAGAGCAATGGCGTAGCGCTCTGCCCCACCCCCGGTGGTCGCAAAGTTTCGACTCAAAACAGCAATCCGCAATCCCATCGCTACATCAACACAATATCGTATTGTTCCTGCCCCATCGCGGCTTCGCTTTGCAGGGACACTGGCTTACCAATGAACTCACTCAACCCGGCCAAATGCTGGCTTTCTTCATCCAGAAACAGCTCAATGACTTTGGGGGACGCAACAATCCGGAATTCGCGTGGATTGAACTGGCGTGCTTCGCGCAGAATTTCACGAAAAATGTCATAGGTCACGCTGCGGGGCGTTTTGACAATTCCTTTGCCTTCACACACTGCACAAGGCTCACACAACATGCGTGCCAATGATTCACGGGTGCGCTTGCGCGTCATCTCGACCAAGCCCAGTTGTGAGAATCCACCCGCCATGGTCTTTACGCGATCACGACGCAACTGTTTTTTGAATTCAGACAACACGGATTCACGGTGGTCCTCACGGGCCATATCGATGAAGTCGGCGATGATGATTCCACCCAAATTGCGCAATCTCAACTGCCGCGCAATGGCTTGGGCCGCCTCTAGGTTCGTTTTAAAAATCGTGTCGTCAAAATTGCGAGCACCCACAAAACCACCAGTGTTGACATCTATGGTGGTTAATGCCTCCGTCTGGTCCACGATCAAATAGCCTCCGGACTTGAGTTCTACCCGTCTGGCCAATGCCTTTGCAATTTCCTCATCAATCGAATACAGGTCAAAGATGGGCCTCTCGCCCTTGTAGTGCTGCAACTTTTCCACTGCCATTGGCATGAACTCAGCACCAAAAGCTTTTAGTGCATCAAACTGCTCCAAAGAATCGACTTTGATGGTCTGGGTGGATTCGCACACCAAATCCCTGAGCACACGCTGCGTCAAATTCAGGTCTTGGTGAAGAATGCTTTGTGGGGGCAGCCGAACCGATGCGTTTTTGATTCGGGCCCAAGCCTTCCGCAAATACCCAATGTCTTCCGACAACTCAGCATCGGACGCGTCTTCACCATTGGTTCGCAATATAAAGCCACCACCCTGGGTACCTGCCAGCTTTTGCAGACGGTTGCGAAGATCGTCACGTTGTGACGTTGGGATTTTTTGCGACACACCGATATGGTCGTCTTGCGGCAAGAAAACCAACAAGCGGCCCGCGATGCTGATTTGCGTGGACAGGCGCGCGCCCTTGGTCCCGATGGGATCTTTGATAACCTGCACCATCAGTGCCTGGCCTTCAAACACCTGTTTTTCGATCGGGATTTGGACTTGCGCGCTGCGAGAGGCACTCAGCGACTCGCCCTCAAGGGGGGGGTGCCAGACATCTGCAACATGCAGGAATGCCGCACGCTCCAAGCCGATGTCAATAAACGCCGACTGCATGCCAGGAAGGACGCGGGCGACTTTCCCCAAGTACACATTGCCAACAAGACCACGCTCCAGCGTGCGCTCGACGTGCAGTTCTTGCACGGCTCCGCTCTCCACAATCGCCACACGCGTTTCCTGCGGAGACCAGTTGATCAAAATATCTTGTTGCATGGTGCCTAGCTTACCGCCTTCAGCAGTTGCGCCGTTTCAAACAAGGGCAACCCCATGATGCCGGTGTAACTACCGCTGATCCGCGCAATAAAAGCGGCTGCACCACCCTGCACGGCATAGGCGCCGGCCTTACCCATGGGTTCACCAGAGGCGGCATAGGCCATGGCGTCTTGCTCACTTAACTCGGCAAACGTAACCTTCGACTCGCTACAGGCTAGTAAACGCTTGTCGTCCATGCCAAGCGCAACGCCTGTAATCACTCTGTGGGTTCGACCCGACAATGCACGCAGCATGCGCACCGCATCTTGCCGATCAACCGGCTTGCCATAAATAGTGCGGCCCAAAGCTACCGTGGTGTCAGAACACAAGACCGGTGCCGCTGGCAAACCACGGTGCCTCAAGCGTGCCATTGCGGCATCCAACTTCAGTTGGGTCACGCGCTGCACATAGGTCTTTGGCGCTTCGTTGGGCAGAACCGCTTCAAGCGCTTCGGCATCTTCGTCAGTACTGGGCAGCAGCAGTTCATGCCGAACTCCCAACTGCGTTAGCAACTGGCTGCGCCGTGGGCTTTGGGATGCCAGATAGATAAACGGAATCACATCAAGCCCCCTATTCGCGGTGGTAGGGATGGTTGGCATTGATGGACCAGGCCCGGTACAGTTGCTCAATCAGCAACACTCGGGCAAAGGCATGTGGCAAGGTCATGTCGGACAAGCGAATACGTTCATGCGCGGCCTGACGAAAGGCCGGTTCAATGCCATCCGGGCCGCCGATGATTAACGCGACGTCTCCACCGCCCATTTGCCAGTCCGTCAGTCGGGTTGCCAGTGCATTGGTCGTCAGATTGGTGCCGCGCTCGTCTAGCGCCACAATACGTGCGCCTTTCGGAATGGCCGCCTCAATTCGCACACGTTCGGCGGCATACAGCGTGTCCAACGTTTTGGAGCCGCGCGGCTCGGTTTTCACGGCCTTGAGTTCAATCTTCAACTCATGCGGAAACCGCTTGGCGTAATCATCCCACGCCGTCTGGGCCCAATCGGGTACCCGCTGACCCACCGCAACAATGACCAGCCTCACTGCCGAATCAAACTTTGCGTGGAGCGGGCTTTTTGATCGCTGCTTTTTTGGCGGCGACTTTGGCGATTGTTTTCGCCGGGGCCTTCACGACCAGCACTTTTTTGACAACCTTGACAACGACCTTGGCCGCTGGCTTTGCAACAGCATTTTTCACAGCCGCAGCCCGTGGTGCCGCGGCTTTTGTTGCGGCGGGCCTACGTACAGCGGGCCTTTCTTCAGACACTGGAGCCTCAGGCGCTGGCTTCGCGGTCGCCCGCTTCACTGGTGTTTTTCCAGCAGCGGGTTTGAAAGCTGCCGCCTTCTTCAACTCTGCCTTGGACGGGAAGGCCTCGGCCACCCCTTTTTTGGCGGCATTGGAGCGCCTCAGACTGCCTTCGGGCTTGACTGCCTCTTTTTCCTTGGAAGCCGCTTTGGCCGATTCAGCCATGGCGGGCTTGCTCGCGCCAAACTTCAGACGCACTGGCTTTTCACCCCACAACTCTTCCAGGTTGTAGTAAGTGCGATAACTGGGCTGCATGATGTGCACTACGGCTTGGCCACAATCCACGATGATCCATTCGCCATTCTCCTCGCCCTCAGTACGAGGTTTCGGAAAGCCGGCATCGCGAACTGCATCGCGCACGCTCGCAGCCAAACCTTTGGTCTGACGATTGGAGGTACCTGAAGCCACAATGACGCGCTCAAATAGCGCTGAAAGCTCCTCGGTATCAAACACCTGAATATCCTGGGCTTTCACGTCTTCAAGTCCATCGACGATGGCACGCTGGAGTTTTTGTATGTCTTTTTTTGCAACAGGTGGATTAGTCATCAGAGTGTTTGATAAAGGTGATGTTGTTCAATATAACGCGCAACGGGCTCAATAACCAGAGGGGTAACGTTTTGGTGGTTCGCCACAGAGCGGCGAATATCGGTAGCACTCAGGGGTACAGAGGGCATTTCCAAGGGAAAAAACTCCGGGAGCGGGCCCGGTAAATTATCCAAATGCACTGAATCGCCAGTAAAACCAGCGCGAGTAGCTACACAAATTATAGCAAGTTGGGGGATTTCCTCCCAGCGGTGCCATGTGGACAAGGCCTGCGCTTGGTCCTGGCCCAAAATCAGGAACATCCTGGCACCCGGAAACTCTGCACACAACTCTTGCAAAGTATCTGCGGTATAGCTGGCACCAGCACGTTGCATCTCGCGCGGATCCAGCACCGCGCGCGGCAAGTCTGCAAACGCCAGTCGAGCCATGGCAAGTCGATGCTCCGCTGAAGTGAGGGTACGTGCTTTGTGCCAGGCCTGCCCGGTTGGAATGATGCGTAGCTCATCCAATTGCAACTGCTCAATGGCAGTTTTTGCCAGCGCAAAGTGACCTTGGTGTGGGGGATCAAACGCACCACCAAACACACCAATGCGTCGACCCGTTTGGGGCAAGCTGGTCAAATCCAGTCCTTGCGAGGCAAAAACTCTTGGTACAGCGCAGCTTCGGCAGAACCCGCCTCAGGGACGTTTTGGTAAGACCAGGTGGCGTGCGGCGGCATCGACAGCAAAATGGATTCCGTGCGCCCGCCGGACTGCAAGCCAAAGTGGGTGCCACGGTCCCACACCAAGTTAAATTCAACATAGCGCCCACGGCGGTACAACTGAAAATCGCGTTCACGGGAGCCGTACGCCGTATTTTTGCGCCGCTCAACAATCGGCAGGTACGCCGTCAAAAAGGCATCCCCCACCGACTGCACCATGGCAAAACTGCGCTCGGCGCCCAACTCCGAAAAGTCGTCAAAAAATATGCCGCCCACTCCGCGTTGCTCGTTGCGATGTTTCAAGAAAAAGTAGTCATCGCACCACGTTTTGAAACGGGGGTATTTGTCATCGCCGAAAGCGTGCAGAGCCTGTTGGCAGGTGCGGTGGAAATGCACCGCATCTTCCTCAAAGCCATAAAACGGCGTCAGGTCCATGCCACCGCCAAACCAACACACCTCAGAGCCGTCAGGGGCTTTGGCGGACAGCATGCGCACATTCATGTGCACGGTGGGCACATAGGGGTTTCGGGGATGAAACACCAGCGACACCCCCATGGCCTCAAACGGCGCTCCGGACAGTTCCGGTCGGTGCTGGGTCGCACTGGGAGGCAACTTGGGGCCGCGCACATGCGAAAACCCGCAACCTGCCCGCTCAAAAACCGCCCCCCCCTCCAGTATTTTGGTAATGCCACTGCCCTGCAGGGGCTCCCCGGCGGCCTTTTCCCAAGCGTCGACGACGAAACTGCTTCCGTCCACCGCTGCAACGGCCGTTGTGATCTTGTCTTGCAAACCTTGCAAGTAGCTGCGAACAGCTTGCGTGTGTTGGGTGGGGATGGCGGTGGCGTTTGCGGGCACTGTCATAGGTCAGTTTTTGATGGCGCGGTAGCCAATATCGGTGCGGTACTGCATGCCGTCAAAATGAATGCCCTGCGTCACCTGGTAGGCCCGTTGTTGGGCTTGGCGCACGCTGTCGGCCAGCGCGGTGACACACAACACGCGACCACCCGAGGTCAGCAAGGCATCGCCCTGCAGGGTGGTGCCGGCATGGAACACGGCGGCATCTTCGCTGTCTTTGGGAATACCGGTAATCACATCGCCCTTGCGGGGACTCAAAGGGTAGCCCGGGGCGGCCAGCACCACGCCCAATGCAGTGCGGCGATCCCACTGCAACTCCACCTCGTCCAGCTTGCCATGCGGCCCAGGCTCGGTTGCGGCCCACAGCACATCCACCAAATCGGTCTTCAGACGCATCATGATGGGCTGGGTTTCGGGGTCACCCATGCGGCAATTGAACTCCAGCGTCTTGGGCTGGCCGTCTGCATCAATCATCAAACCGGCGTACAAGAATCCGGTAAACGGAATACCGTCCTTTTCCATGCCCTTGATCGTCGGCAAAATCACCTCGCGCATGGCCTTGGCATGCACGTCAGGCGTCACGATGGGCGCGGGCGAATAGGCCCCCATGCCGCCCGTGTTAGGCCCTTGGTCACCGTCTTGCAGGCGCTTGTGGTCCTGACTGGTGGCAAGGGGCAGCACATTCTTGCCATCGCACATCACGATGAAGCTGGCCTCTTCGCCTTCCAGGAACTCTTCAATCACCACCCGCGGCACAGCCCGTCCGTCTTCGCCGTCGTTGTGCGCCACGCCAAACGTGTTGTCCACCAGCATGAAGTCGATGGCCTCGTGGGCCTCGGCCACCGTCATGGCAACGACCACCCCCTTGCCCGCGGCAAGACCATCGGCCTTAACCACGGTGGGCGCACCCATCTTGTTGACATAGGCATGAGCGGCGACCGGGTCTGAAAACGTGGCGTATTCGGCCGTAGGGATACCGTGGCGGCGCATGAACGCTTTGGAAAACGCCTTGGAGCTCTCCAACTGCGCCGCAGCCTTGGTGGGACCAAAAACACGCAAGCCGTGGGCTCTGAAGTCGTCCACCACACCCGCCGCCAGCGGGCCTTCAGGCCCAACCACGGTTAACTCGATTTTGTGGGCCAGCGCCCAGTCACGCAGCTCTACCTGATCGGTGATGGGGACGTTTTTGAGCCGCGGGTCCATCGCAGTGCCACCGTTGCCGGGGGCCACGTAGACCATTTGCACCTTCTCCGATTGCGCCAGTTTCCAGGCCAATGCATGTTCGCGTCCGCCGCCGCCAATAACCAGAATGTTCATGATTTTTTCTTACAAAGCCGCGTTGTGATAAACCGCTTGGGTGTCGTCCAGATCTTCTAGCACGTCCAGCAGTTTTTGCATGCGGGCAGCATCGTCGCCCGCCAATTCGATCGTGTTTTCGGCGCGCATGGTCACTTCAGCCAGTTCTGCAACCAAACCCGCCGCTTCCAAAGCCGCTTTAACCGATTCAAAGTCCGCATAGGCCGTCAGCACCTCGATGGCGCCGTCGTCACCGGTGACTACGTCTTCGGCACCCGCTTCCAGTGCCACTTCCATCAGCTTGTCTTCGTTGGTGCCGGGTGCGTAAATCAGTTGTCCACAGTGTTTGAACTGGAACACCACCGAGCCTTCGGTGCCCATGTTGCCACCGTACTTGCTGAAGGCGTGGCGCACTTCGGCCACGGTACGCACCCGGTTATCGGTCATGGTGTCCACCAAAATGGCAGCGCCACCGATACCGTAGCCCTCGTAGCGGATTTCCTCGTAGCTCACGCCCTCGGCGTTTCCCGTGGCTTTGTCAATGTTGTACTTGATGCGGTCGGCCGGCATATTGGCCCCCTTGGCCTTTTCGACAGCAAGGCGCAAACGCGGATTGATCCCCAGATCGCCGCCACCGGCGCGGGCTGCTACGGTGATTTCACGGATGATGCGCGTCCAGATTTTCCCGCGCTTCTCGTCCTGCCGGCCTTTGCGGTGCTGAATATTGGCCCATTTGCTATGTCCTGCCACGAGAAATCCTTTAAAAATTCGTTACGCTATCGCCACGATTGTACTTTTTGAGAACTGTATGGCCCATATTTCCGACGCCGGCATCCTGATCGCCCAACGCCAGCACAAGGGTGGCGACCTGCAATGCTTCCTGCGCCCTGACAAAGCCAACCGCCACGGGCTCATTACCGGTGCCACCGGCACGGGCAAGACCATCACCCTGCAGACCTTGGCTGAAGGCTTCTCCAGCCTGGGCGTGCCGGTGTTCATGGCCGATGTCAAAGGCGACCTCACCGGCATCTCGCAAGCCGGGAATTTAAGTGAAAAACTGGCCAAAGTCCTTACAGAACGTGCGCTGACAGCTCCTGAATTTGTAGCATACCCCACCACTTTGTGGGACGTTTTTGGCAAAGACGGCCACCCGGCGCGCGCTACGGTAAGCGACCTGGGTCCCCTGCTGCTGGCCCGCATGCTGAACCTCAACGAGACACAAGCTGGGGTTTTGCAACTGGTTTTCAAGATTGCCGATGACGATGGCCTGATGCTGCTGGACATGAAGGATCTGCGCGCCATGTGCCAGCATGTGGGTGAAAACGCCAGCAGCTTCACCACGGAGTACGGCAACATCAGCGCCGCCAGCATTGGCGCTATCCAGCGCGGCCTGATGCAGATTGAGACCCAGGGCGGCGACCAGTTCTTTGGCGAGCCCATGCTCAATATTGCAGACTTCATGCAAACCGACGGCAGCGGCAAGGGCGTCATCAACATCCTGGCAGCCGACAAGCTAATGAATGCGCCGCGCCTGTACGCCACGTTTTTGCTGTGGATGCTGAGCGAGCTGTTCGAGATGCTGCCCGAAGTAGGTGACCTGGACAAACCCAAACTGGTTTTTTTCTTTGACGAGGCACACCTGCTGTTTGCCGACGCCCCCAAGGTGCTGATAGAGCGCATTGAACTGGTCGTGCGGCTGGTGCGCTCCAAAGGCGTGGGCGTGTTCTTCGTCACGCAAAACCCGCTGGACATTCCCGACTCGGTGCTGGCCCAGCTGGGCAACCGGGTGCAGCACGCGCTACGGGCCTTTACGCCACGGGACCAAAAAGCGGTCAAGAGTGCCGCCGACACCATGCGGGGCAACCCGGAGTTGGACATTGCCACGGCCATTACCGAGCTGGCGGTGGGCGAGGCTTTGGTGAGCTTTCTCGACGAAAAAGGCCGGCCCGGCGTGACCGAACGGGTATTTGTGCTGCCCCCATCCAGCCAGATTGGCCCTATCACGGCGGTGCAACGTAAGGCATTGATGGACACCTCCATCGTTGCGGGCGTCTATGAGCAAGCCGTCGACCGCGACTCGGCCTATGAGTCCCTCAAAGGCCGCACCCAATCCCGATTGACACCCGCACCAAGCCCTTCAACTGCATCGCAAGGCAGAACCAACGGCACCAGCCGTTCAAACCAGGAAGCTAGCCAACAAGCCAGCGTGCCGCAAGAACGCGGCATGCTGGACGGTCTGGGTGACCTGCTGGGCGGCGGCACCCGGCGCACCCGTGCCAGCGCAGGCGAGCAAATGATTAAAAGCGCCGCCAGCTCCATTGGCCGCGAAGTGGGTCGCCAGATCATTCGCGGCGTGCTGGGCAGCATCTTTGGCGGATCCCGCCGTTAAATCGCCCTTGTGCCCTCATACCCCCTTACCCCACCTTCACACCGAAATCTTCACAAGAGAGAAAAGGAAGCCACCATGATCGCCATCGACCCCGCCGCCCGCGCCAATGTGCGCCTGATAGACCACCCGCTGGTGCAGCACAAGCTCACCCTGATGCGCAAAAAGGACGCCAGCACCAACAGCTTTCGCCGCCTGCTGGGCGAAGTCAGCGGCCTGATGGCGTATGAAGTGTTTCGCGACATGCCGACGCAGGATGTGGAGATTGAAACCCCGCTGGAGACCATGACCGGCAAGCAGATCGACGGCAAGAAGCTGGTTTTCGTCTCCATCCTGCGGGCCGGCAATGGCATTCTGGACGGTGTGCTCCAGGTGGTGCCGGGTGCCCGCGTGGGCCACATCGGCCTGTACCGCGACCCCAAGACCCTGCAGGCGGTAGAGTACTACTTCAAGATGCCCCAGGACATGGAAGAGCGCGACATCGTGGTGGTCGATCCCATGCTGGCCACCGGCAATTCGGCGGCCGCGGCGGTGACGCGGCTGAAGGAATGCAAACCCAAGTCCATCAAGTTCTTGTGCCTGCTGACCTGCCCAGAAGGCATCAACACCATGTACCAGGCCCACCCGGACGTGCCAATTTTCACCGCGGCAATAGACCGCGAACTCAGCGACCATGGCTACATCCTGCCCGGCCTGGGCGATGCGGGTGACCGAATTTTCGGCACACAGTAAGTCATAAGTTATTGATTCTGTTGAATGTTCAATGGCTTTTCTTAATCCATAAAAATACATTGAACATGTTCTCTTGCAGACGGTTTTAAGCCAAATTGGCCTCTAGCCCTCACGGCAATTGCGCAAGCAGCTATGTAATTGATAGCAAAATATCAGGAGTCGCACATGCTTGACCTGCTCATCCACAACGCCACCCTGCCCGATGGGCGCAGCAATATGTCGGTGGCGGTGCAAAACGGCCGCATCTCCGAGGTCACGCAGGGTCTGTCTCCTGCAACCACCCCTGCTGCTGAGGTACTGGACGCCGGTGGCCTGCTGCTGAGCCCACCGTTTGTGGACGTGCACTTCCACATGGACGCCACGCTGACCTACGGCATGCCACGTGTGAACGAGAGCGGCACGCTGCTGGAGGGCATTGCGCTGTGGGGCGAGCTGAAACCCAGCCTGACCGCAGACGCGGTGATCGAACGTGCCCTGACCTACTGCGATTGGGCCGTGGCCCAGGGCCTGCTGGCGATTCGCAGCCATGTGGACACCAGCGACCCGCGTTTGCTGGCGGTAGAAGCCCTGCTGGAAGTCAAGAAACGCGTGGCCCCGTATGTCGACTTGCAACTGGTCGCCTTCCCACAGGACGGCGTGCTGCGCACCAAAGGCGGCATGGACAGCCTGAAACGGGCGCTGGACTTGGGGGTGGATGTGGTCGGTGGTATTCCCCACTTCGAGCGCACCATGGCGGATGGTGCCGCCAGCGTCCGAATGCTGTGCGAACTGGCTGCCGAGCGGGGCAAGCTGGTGGACATGCACTGCGACGAGTCCGACGACCCGCATTCGCGCCACATCGAATCCCTGGCTTACGAGACCCAGCGCCTGGGCCTGCACGGGCGCGTCACCGGCTCGCACCTAACCTCTATGCACAGCATGGACAACTACTACGTCACCAAGCTTATGGGCCTGATGGTGGAAGCGCAGGTGCATGTGGCCAGCAACCCCTGCGTCAACATTACCCTGCAGGGCCGCTTTGATACCTACCCCAAGCGCCGCGGCCTGACCCGAGTGCCCGAACTGATGGCCGCAGGATTGACTGTCGCCTTTGGCCAAGACGACATGATGGACCCGTGGTACTCCTTGGGTTGCGCTGACATGCTGGACGTGGCCAACATGGGCCTGCACGTGGCGCAAATGACCAGCCAGGCCGCGATGCGTCAGTGTTTTGAAGCGGTGACCACCAACCCGGCGCGCATTCTGCAACTGCAAGGCTACGGAATTGCGGCCGGTTGCCATGCCGACTTTGTGTTGTTGCAGGCGCGTGACCCGGTCGAGGCACTGCGTCTGAAGGCCACGCGGCTCAAAGTTTTCAGGCGCGGCAAGCTGTTGTCGGAAACAGCCCCCCGCACGGCCCAACTCGCCCTGCCGGGGCGGCCAGCACAAACATCGTTCATGCACGAACAATGCCGATATTCAGAGTGAAATAGGGCTGCAGCCCCCGTGGAATATGCGCAAGCAGCTATATTTTTAGTAGCAAACTTGCGCCACCAGGTCAGTATTTAACTTTGACCTTGTCCATTTGCTCTTTGGTCAATGCAGGCACGTCTCCACGGGCTGCCATACGGTTCAAGTTCCAGCCACCCTCGCCCACCCAAGCCTTGAGCACCAGCAAATTGGCGGCGCATTCCGCGTTGTTGTCCTTGTTGTCCTGATCGCACAGGTACTTGTACATATTGCCTGGTTTTCCACCGGCATAGGGGCTGGTTCCATCGTCCAGGCGGCGCATGAAAGCACCGGTGGACTTGCCGTTCACCAATTGCAAGAGGTGCTCATAGGTATCTGAGCGTGGGCCAACTTTTTCCTTCTTAAACTTTTCCTGGTCCAAGTTGAACTCGGCCATGGAGGGTGCCCCGGCTTTTTCGGAGTGGCACTCAGCGCAGTACTTTTTCAGCATGGGTGCCACATCAGCACGATAGGTGACATCGGCCGCCACCGCGGGCATTGCCACAACCACACACACCAGCGAAGCTATCAGACTCAGTTTCATCTCATCTCCTTAGTTGAAAAATCAGAAATCTATTTGGCTTTTGAAGCCGCATCACCAAACAATTCTGCGGGTCCAGGACCTTCAGGCTCCTTGTGGGCGATCGCAAAATGGCATTCGATGCAGGTCTTACCCTCAGCCTTGCCCTTGGCATGGCGCGTGCGCGCTTTTGCGGTCTGAAGCTCCAGATTCATCTTGTCTTCCCGGTGGCAGCTGCGGCACTGGTGCGAGTCGCTGGCTTTCATCGAACGCCAAACCGACTGGGCCATTTCGGCACGCTTTGCGTCAAACTTTTCCTTGGTATCAATCGAAGGGGAAATGTAGGTGTAGTACAGGTCCTTGCTCGCCTTGATCTTGGCCCAGACCAGAGGGCCGGGTTCATGGGGGACATGGCAATCGGTACAAATGGCCCGCACGCCTGTGCGATTGGTGTCATGTATGGTGCCCTTGTACTCCGCAAAGTTGTAGGACATCTCATGGCAACTGACGCAAAACTCTTCGGTACTGGTGTGCGCCAAAACATAGGCCCCGGAGATGCCGACCGAAACCGAGAACACCATCAACGCCACGGCAAGCCCGGCAAACAGCTTCCAGCGCGCAAGCACCTTTAAAAAGATAGATTTCATTGCAGCAGGCCGGTTTGAGCGGGTGCTTAACGCGAAAGGATGAAGCGGACCAAGTTCTTGATGGCTGCCTCGTCTTTGGATTTGACCTTGGCGTGCTCCTCTTTGACTCCGTCAATCTCCACCATGGGAGCCGTGGTCAAGTGGGTGAACAACTTGGCCTCGCCATCGGCTTTACCTTTGTACTTGGCGGCCGTCTTGTTGTACGCAGGGCCGTCCTTTTTCTTGTCCACCGAGTGGCACTTTCCACATTTGCTGGTCTCAATCAACTGCTCGGCGGCAGCCACGTCTACAGCCTGCGCTTGAACAGACAATGCCAAGCTGGCAAAACCAATGCCCAGCAAAACTTGGAGAAAACGTTTTTGATTGCGCGCCATGGAAGTCCTTCGGTATGTTTTTTCAACCTTGAACCAAATCAAGATTTTCTATATCCATAGTAAGCGCCAATTTTTCCATTCCCCACCAAGTTAATTGATTTGGATCAATGGAGATTGAATGAATTTGGACATCCCCCGACTGAACTGCTCAAACCCTGGTTTTGTCCGCTGCGGTGGAGACCACGATTCACGCGGATGAAGCAGGATGCACACATCATGCGGCGATGAGATTTGAAGGTGGTTGGGGTACGGAACTTGGTAAAATCGTGCTCTAGCCCCCGTGTATATTGCGCAAGCAGCTCCTTAAATGATAGCAATATACCCTATTAAAGCTCAAAAAATACGATCGTCAGCGCCGCCTTGCCGACCTTACTCCGCTTAACTCGCCCACAATGCCCAGCACCTTGGCCAGCCGTCCGGACTCGGGCACCTCCACCGTGAAGGTCATCCAGGCGGTGCCTTTGACCGACTGGGTTTGCACGCCAATCACGTTCATCTTTTCCTTGGCAAACACCTCGGAGATGTCGCGCAGCAGGCCCTGGCGGTCGTTCGCTTGCACCGACACATCCACCGGGTAGACCGCCGTGCTGCGGTTGGCCCCGCCACCGCCCCACTCCACTTCAATCACACGGTCGCCGCTGCGGGCGACCATGTTGCGCAGGTTGGAGCAGTCAGCGCGGTGCACGCTCACCCCCCGGCCCCGGGTCACAAAACCGCTGATGAGGTCTGGCGGTGCCGGTTTGCAGCATTTGGCCAGCTGGGTCATGAGCGAATCCACGCCAACGACCAACACCCCGCCTTTGGCCGAGTGGCTGGGCGCGCGGGGCTTTTTGAGCAGCAAAAACTCGTCGTGCGGCAGCACCGGCTCGGGTGGGCGCAAAACGATCTCAATATTGCGCAGCGAAAACTCGTCTTTGCCCACCACCTCAAACAGCTCATCGGCAGAGTTGAAGCCCAGCTGGGATGCGAGGTCGTCCAGCTTGATCGCCGTCTTGCCTTCGCGTTGCATCAGCTTTTCGACCGCCTCACGGCCTTTGGCAACGGTCTCCCCCATCGCCAAGGCATTGAACCAGGCGCGCACCTTTGCGCGGCCCCGGTGGCTAGCCAAGAAACCCAGCTCGGGGTTGAGCCAGTCACGCGATGGGCCGCCCTCTTTGGCCACGGTGACTTCCACGGTCTGGCCATTTTTGAGCGGCGTGTTCAATGGCACCATGGCACCGTCAACACGCGCTCCACGGCAGCGGTGGCCCAGGTTGGTGTGCACGCTGTAGGCAAAGTCCACGGCCGTGGCACCCTGCGGCAATTCGACCACCGCAGCGTCGGGGGTCAGAACGTAAATACGGTCATCAAACACGCCCGCACCCTGCTCGCCCGACAAATCCCGCTCCCACGCCAGCAGCTGGCGCAGCACCGCAATTTTGGCGTCGTAGGCCCCGCTGGCGGTTACGCTGCCGCCATAGCCCTTGACCCCTGCCTCCTTGTAGGCCCAATGCGCCGCCACACCATGCTCGGCGTGGTCGTGCATGGCTTGGGTGCGCACCTGCACCTCAATGGGCTGGCCGCTGGCATCGCGCACCACGGTGTGCAAGGACTGGTAGCCATTGCCCTTGGGGCGGGCGATGTAGTCGTCAAACTCATCCGTTACCGGGGCGAACTGGCTGTGCACCCAGCTCAGCGCCGCATAACAATCGGGCACAGTGGGCACCACAATGCGCAGCGCGCGGATGTCGTACACCTGGTCAAACCCCAAGGACTTGCCCCGCATCTTCTTGACGATGCTGTAGATGTGTTTGGGGCGCCCCTGCACGGTCGCGGCAATGCCTTGCGCTGCAAGGTCCGAGCACAGTTGCAGCCGCAGCCGCTCTACCGAGGCCTCGCGCTCGGCCCGTTTTTCGTCCAGCAAGCGCGCCACCTGTTTGTAGGTCTCGGGCTCCAAGAAGCGAAACGACAGGTCTTCAAGCTCCCATTTGATTTCCCAAATACCGAGGCGGTTGGCCAGCGGGGCAAACACCTGCAACGACTCGGTTGCCAGCCCGGCCGGTACCGGCAGCTTGGTGGCCGCGTAGTGGCGAAGAGTTTGCATGCGCGACGCCAGGCGCAGCATGACCACCCGCAGGTCGCGGGAAAACGCCAACAGCATCTTGCGCACGCTCTCCGTTTGGGTGGCTGCGGTTTGCGCCATGGGCACCGCGGTGCGGCTGGCCGCGTTTTGGGCGATGCGTGCCATGCGTTGCACGCGCACCAGCTTGGTGGTTTCCACCGCCAGGTCGGCAAAATTCTCACCAAATGCTTTGGCGATGACCTCATGCGGTTTGTTCAAATGGTCGCACGCATAGACCAGGTAACTGGCGGCCTGCATGGCTTCGGAGCCACCGATGGCCTTCAGGATGACGGACACGGCGTCCGCGTGGGCCAGAACATTTTCACCCGTATCCAGCGTCTCACTGACAAGCAGAGGCTCCGCAAATGCCCGCGCCCGCGCCAACGCACCCACTTGTTCGGGCAGGCTTTGGGCGGTGGCTGCAATGACCGGCGGTGTGGCGGTGGCGGTGTGCTCGGCGTTCAGGCTTCTCATTCGGATCTCAGTAAAAGGCCAACCCTGTCAACCCAGCAAGAACGAGGCCACGGCATCCACCTGGTCTGCCGCAATCAGGGTCGGCGCATGGCCAACCCCGGCAAACTCCACAATGCGCGCCTTGGGGCCACGCTCGGTCATTTGCTGCGCGGTGAACGGCGACAGCAGGTCGGATTGGGCCCCGCGCACCAGCAGGGTCTGCGCGCTAATGCCGTCGTACAACTGCCACAGCAAGGCCTCACCCAGCTCCGCAGATTTCTGCGTGATCAAAGCGAACGGGATTGCAATAGCCGGGTCGTAATGCAAGACAACGCCCTCCTGCCCGCCCGGAAGTGGCTTGACCATATGGCGGGACAGCTCCAGCCACTGCGCAGGCGTATGTGGGCCAAAGCTGCTTGAGATGGTCCGCAAGGCATCCGCGGCTTGCTCCAGCGATTCAAACTGCACGGACCGTCCCAAATAAGTGCCAATGCGGGACAGCGCGTCCCACTGAATGACTGGCCCCACATCATTCAGCACCAAGCGGCGAACGGCAGCACCCACCGACGGGGCGTGGGCGCAAACGGCCAAGCCGATCAGCCCGCCCATGCTGGTGCCAACCCAATCAAGGGTTTTTGGCTTCAGGTGTGCCAGCAGCGTCAGCATGTCAGCGACGTAGTTGGGCACCTGGTAGCCCTGGGGATCGGTGAGCCAATCGCTTTGGCCCCGGCCCACCACATCGGGGCAAATCACCCTTACCCTGTCGCCTGCTTGCTCGGCCTTGGCCACCAAGGCTTGCGCGAGTGCATCAAAGTCACGCCCCTGGCGCGACAGGCCATGTGCACAGACCACCGTGTGCGCCGCATCTGCATTGCCCCACGCCCAATAAGCCATGCGATGGCCCGCGCCGGTGTCCGGGCACAGTAGGTAATTCAGCTTAGGATCGGACATGGTGCAATCGGTGGTTTCATAATGTCTCCATCGTAATTGAATCAACCCCAACTTTTTGAAAGTACCCCCATGTTAAAAGGTAAAACAGCACTCGTTACTGGCTCCACCAGCGGCATTGGATTGGGCATTGCCAAAGCACTTGCTCAACAGGGGGCCAACATCGTATTGAACGGGTTTGGTGATGTGGACGGGCCCACCGCAGAGGTAAAAGCATTGGGAGTGCAGGTGAGCTACCACGGCGCCGACATGAGCAAGCCGGCCGAGATTGAGGCCATGATCCAACACGCCGTGGCCACCTTCGGCAGCCTGGACATTTTGGTCAACAACGCAGGCATTCAACATGTGTCGCGTATCGAAAACTTCCCGGTGGAGCGCTGGGACGCCATCATCGCCATCAATCTGAGCAGCGCCTTTCACGCCATACGTCTGGCACTGCCCGCCATGCAAGCCAAGAACTGGGGCCGCATCATTAACGTGGCATCCGTGCACGGCTTGGTGGGATCGGCTGAAAAATCCGCCTACGTTGCGGCCAAACACGGCGTGATTGGCCTGACCAAGGTCGTCGCACTGGAAAACGCCACCACCGGCGTCACCTGCAATGCCATCTGCCCCGGCTGGGTGCTCACACCCCTGGTGCAAAAGCAATTGGACGCCAAAGCCGCTGCGCAGGGCATTAGCAATGAAGCCGCAACCAAATTGCTGCTGGGCGAAAAAGAACCATCCCTGCAGTTCACCACGCCCGAGGAGCTGGGTGGCTTGGCTGTTTTCTTGTGCTCCCCCGCTGGCAACAATGTGCGTGGTGTGGCCTGGAACATGGACGGTGGCTGGACCGCCCAATAGGCGCTATGGGTGAATTGGCAGCCAGAGCGTCACAACAGTGCCTTTGCCAAGGCCACTGGCGATCTCCAGCTCCCCGCCATGCAGCCCGATAATTTCTTTCACGATGCTCATCCCCAGACCGGTGCCGGGCACCTTGCCCGAGGCATCCACCCGGTAAAACCGTTCGCCAACGCGCTTTGCCTGCACCGGCGTCAAACCAATGCCTTGATCGGCAATGCGAATCGCCACCGCAGGGCGGCCGGACCGGTCCGACACCTCCATGGTGAGGTGAACATCGCCGCCCTGGGGTGAGTATTTGTAGGCGTTGGACAGCACATTGAGAAAGGCTTGCTGCAGTTTTTTGGGGTCGCCAAACACGCTCATAGGTTCACCCACCAGAATGACTACGGGTATGAGCCGCCCCACAGGCAACTTGAATCCCCGCACCACATCATCCACAAGTGTCGGCACCGACACAGCATCAAACACAAAGTCTTTTCCCCGGCGCGCCTCAATTCGGGCCAGGTCCAGTAATTCGTTCAGGATGGACGCCATCAGCTCAGACTGCCTGAAAATGATGCCTGTAAATTCCTTGCGGTTATCGTCATCCAGGTCTTGCGTGAGCAAGACCTCGGCAAACCCATAGATGCTCGCCATGGGCGTACGCAACTCATGCGCGGCGGTAGACAAGAAATCGCTTTTCATCTGGTCCACTTCGGTCTCGTGGGTCACGTCCCGGAAGTAAAGAATTTGCGACACCGCACCCGAGGTGCTCAATCGCAAACCGACTTCCAGCACACGGCGGCCTGGCAGGGTCAGTTCGATCAACTCACGCTCGACAGTGCAGCCCGCTGCAGCGTCCTCCCGCAGGCGTTGCACCCCTCTAAATCGGCCTGAGGGCAAACACTGCTGCGACAACAGGTCGGAGAAAGCCTGTTCGGTGATTCCGTTAAGCGCTGCCGTGTCGATCATCGTCATGCTGGCAAATGCCGGGCTGGCATAGTTAACCAGCCCTTGCGCATCGAACGACACAAAGCCATCCGGACTGAGTTGGAAAATCGCATTTAACAATTCGGTGCGAACGCCCATAGCCAGTTCGCCGGCCTTGCGTTCACTGATGTCTGCGAAGCTTCCCACCATACGCAAGGGCTTTCCGGCTGCGTCCCGCTCCACCACGTCACCCCGGTCCAGCACCCAGACCACCCGCCCATCGTTCAATCGCATGCGGTGTTCGCTGCGGTAAACGCCTTCACCATCCTGGCACTTTTGTAGTCGTTGCATGACGGCACCCTTGTCGTCTTCATGCAGCAGCTCCGCGAACAACTCAAGCGGATGTTGCATGTGCCGGCTGTCCAGCCCGGTGATTTCACACCAGCGGGTGTTGTGGGTTACCACACCCGTTACAACGTTCCAGTCCCACACGCCTTCACCCGTGGCCTCCATCACGTAGCGCAGGCGTCGCTCGCTTTCCTCCAGCAGGATTTGCGTGCGTTTCAGTTCGGTTACATCATTGGCGATCACCAATATCTGCTTTTTTCCTTCGCGGGTGATCAGTGGCTTCTTGATGGACTGGTAGTAGCAAACCTCGCCGGTGGTCGTATTGGTTGACTCCTCCATCACCACTTGGGTTTCCGACTGCGACATCACCTCCCGAACGTTTTGCAGAAAGAACGCCACCTGTTCAGCATTAGGATTAAATGCACCGTCGTCTTTACCGACCAATTCATCGGGGGTCGTTCCATACAAATTTGCCAGCGCGCGGTTGCCAATGAGGAACTTGCCATCCCAGTCCTTCATCAGGATGATGTTGGGGTTCTCATCAATGACTGTGCGCAGCAATATATTGGGATCAATGGCGGGGGTATTCGCGTTGTCGGTACTGCGTTTCATGGGCTCATTGTGCTTGTTAGTTTTGAAAATTTCTGGCCGTCGACACAGGCGGGCAACCACAGCGTAACCGTGGTGCCTTCGCCGATGGTGCTCTCAATGTCAATTTTCCCCCGGTGCAAGGTGACAATTTCCTGCACGATGCTCATGCCCAGACCGGTGCCCAGCACCTTGCCTGAACTGTCGGCCCGGTAGAAGCGCTCAAACACGCGGGCCAACTGCGTGGGCGTAATTCCAATGCCATGGTCCGTAATGCGAATGCCGACCTGCTGCGCTTCAGGCGCACCCACCGTGGGCTCAAGCATTTCAATCTGCACCATGCCGCCTGCGGGTGAATATTTGTAGGCATTGGATAGCACGTTCAGTATTGCCTGCTGCACCTTCACTAGATCCGCCAGCACAGCCAGTGGCGCGCTGTTGGGCACCAAAGTTGGCGCGGAACGCCCTTCGGGTGGTTTGAATTCGTGCACCACCTGTTCGATTAGCGCTTGCACCGGCGTGGGCTCAAATACAAAATCCTTGCCCCTGCGCGCTTCAATTCGGGCCAAATCCAGCAGCTCATTCAAAATTGACGCCATCAGCTTCGATTGCTTATGAATGATCGCAAGAAGCTCCTTCTGGGTTGGCACATCCAGTTCTTGCATCAGCAGGACTTCTGCAAATCCAAAAATACTGGCCATAGGCGTGCGCAACTCGTGCGCGGCGGTGGACAAAAACTCGCTCTTCATGCGGTCCACCTCAGTCTCGTGGGTGATGTCTCGCAAATACAAAACCTGTGACACGTCGCCGGTCTGCGCCTCACGCAGCCCCACTTCGATCACGCGCTTGCTTGCGTCGGCCAGCTCAAACACCTGGCGTCGCCTGCCATCGGCATCCGCCAGCGCGGCCCGCAGTGCTGCCAGCCCCGGGAAGGGAGATTCGGGCAGGCAGAGATCGGTAAGTCGCTGCGATAGGCCGGCTTCGTCCAGCCCCACCATGTCATTCGCTTCAAGCGAAGTCAGGCGGGTAAATGCCGGGTTGACATATTTCACACACCGGGCGGCGTCAAAGGACACGAAGCCGTCAGGGCTGAGCGCAAATATGGCCTTGAGTTGCCCGGCCTGCTCGCGTTCGCGATCTTCGGCGGCGCGCCTCTCTGTGACGTCGCTGTGCGAGCCCGACATACGCACCGCATTGCCTTGCGCGTCAATCAGTGCACGGCCACGATCCAGAATCCAGATGTAGCTGCCATTCTTGCAGCGCATGCGGTGCTCGCATTGGTAAAAGTCGGTCTCACCCCGCAGGTGGCGCTGCAATTCGGCCAAGGTGTGCTGCAGGTCGTCCGGATGAATCCGACTGGTCCACTCGTCGACCTGGCCACCGATTTCGTCACTTTGGTAACCCAGCATGGACTTCCATCGTTCAGAGAAGTAGACCTCGTTGGTCTGCGGGTTCCAATCCCAGATGCCGTCATTGGCACCGCTCACGGCAAGCTCCCATCGCTGCTCGCTGTCTGCCAAGGCCTGCGCGGTTTTCTTGAGCTCGGTGATGTCAATGCGGTTGCCGGCAATGTAGCCACTGGGCGTGCGGTGCTCCACGATCAGCAGCCAGCGGCCGTCGGCCAGCCTTTGCTCAATCACCGCACCGCTGGCGTTTTGGTGCTGCGCAACCCGCTGCTTGACCCAGGCATCCACATTGCCAATGGCCTCCGCGTATTGGCCGCGCTCGGCGCCCTTGCGCACGATCATTTCAAAGGTGTTGCCCGGCACGATCAGGTCACGGCTGGCCTCGTAAAAGCTTTTGTAGGCCTCGTTGCACTGCACCAGGCGATCCTCTTCATCGTAGATGGTGAAGCCTTGGGCAATGCTGCTGATCGAGTCACGCAACAGGTTGTTGGACTTCTCGGCTTCCTGCTGCGCTCGCACACGCTCCAGGTTCTCGGCCTGCAGCAAGCGCCGGTCGTCGCCGAGTTGCTGCGCCATGCGGTTAAAGGCCACGGCGGTTTGCGCCAGTTCGTCGTCTCCGGTGACGACTATCCGGTGCGTAAAGTCACCTGCGGCATAGCGTTTGCTGGCCCATTGCAAAGCCACCAACTGGCGCGCAAGGTAGCTCCCCAAGAGCCAGGAAAACAGCGCAACCAGTGCGACTTCCACTGCAGCAATGCCCGCAGCCCAGCGCTGGGCCGAGGCCAGCAACACATTCAAGGGGTCAATGGACACGCTAACCCGCACCTCGCCATGGCGAATTCCCCCGGCCAAAACTGGTGCCGACCAGTCAAAAAACCCGTCGTCCACCTGATCAATACGGATATCGGCGTGGAATGGGCGCTCCAACAGCACCGCATCACCCTGACGCGCCAGCACCCTGCCACGGGCATCGAGAACACTCACAAATGCGATCTGCCCGGAGGCCATGGCCTCCGCTACCAGCGAGTCGAGCGTGGCAAGGTCTTGCGATATCACCGCATCCTTGGCGGCCACCGCCAGCAAGCCCCCACCGAGCTGCACGCGGCGGGTCAACTCCGCCTCATTGGAGCCCCGCAACAACGATAACGCGCTCACCACCAAAACGGCCAGCAGCGCCATTTCAATGACAGCCACGCCAACAATAGTTTTAGTACGAAAGCGCATGGTCAGGTCACGGGCGGCCGTACCGCTCCAACAGGTCAATATCCAGCGCACGGATGTCATTCCACTCCTTGTCCTGCGCGCCAACCACGCCCTTGAATGCGATGGGTGCCAACAAGCGCTGCCCTGCTTCATCGCCACCCAGCGACACCATGGCGGCCAGCACCTTGGCTACCGTGGCGGCCGGCACACGCGGGTGCGCTGCAAATGCGTGCGGCGTGTAGGCTGGGGTCTCGGTCAGCACGCGCAGCGCGTCGCGCACTTCGGGCGGGCTCGCCTCCAGGGTGCGCTGAATGCCGCCACCGGCCTCCTGCAGGCCCGAGGAAACCGCGCGGTACACCGAGTCATGCGACGCTACAAACTTGGCATCAATCGCTATTTTTAGACGCCCAAACTCCGCCTGCGGCAGAATGCTGGCGGCAAAGGCGGCAGGCGCGGGGAATACCACCGTCTTACCGGCCAGGTCTGCGGGCTTTTGGTAGGCGCTGTCCTTTCTGACCACCAAAATGCCTTTCAGGCGGCGATCTTGCTCCTTGGCAAACGCCTGGTAGCCGGTGGACTTGTGAAACACGACGTAGTGGTACGGGTTCATGTAGGCCAAGTCGTATTCGCCTTTGGCGAGCCGCTCCTCAAAAACAGGAATACTGGGTGCCGTGCGAAACGCCAGCGCCACGCCCGAGCCTCGGCTCAGTTCAGTCACGATGGGCCCCCAGTCCTCGGCCAGCCGGCTGGCGGACTGCTGTGGCACGATTCCCAAAGTCAAGATGGGTTGCTGGGCCTGCACCGGCACCGTCAGCAGTGCGCAAAGGCCGCCCGACAGAACTGCCCGCAGCAGCCAAGCCAACCAACCCAAAGGGCGCTCTACACAGCGGCTATCGTCATATTTCATGTGGTGTTTCCCGGTTGATCAATACGTTCGGTCGTCGGCATCCATAGTGTGACTGTAGTGCCCTGACCAGGCGCACTTATCAGCTCCACTTTGCCGCCATGCAGCGCAACAATTTCATGCACGATGCTCATACCCAGACCGGTGCCTAGTATCTTCCCAGATGTGTCAGCCCGATAAAACCGCTCAAACACCCGGGATAGTTGCGCTTCGGTCATTCCAATGCCTTGGTCCGTTATGCGAATTCCGATCCACTGTGCCTGCAATGCGCCCCCCTGCGGCCCAATCACTTCGATTTGTACCGGCCCGCCTTCGGGTGAATACTTGTACGCATTGGACAGCACTTGCAAAACGGCCTGCTGCATCTTTTGTGAGTCGGCGTAAATAGTGAATGCGGTAGAGGGCACAAGCACCCATGGGCGTTCACGCCCCTTAGGCGGCTTGTATCCAAGCACGAGCTGGTCGATCACCACATGCACAGGGGTAGGTGTAAAGACAAAATCCTTGCCCTGGCGGGCCTCAATTCTTGCAAGGTCCAGCAACTCGTCCAGTATCTTCGCCATGAGGCCGGACTGCTTGTGAATAATCCCCAGCAACTCAAGCTGCGTGGCGGGGTCAAACTCTTGGTTCAGCAACACCTCCGAGAACCCCAATATGCTCGCCATGGGGGTGCGCAACTCATGTGCCGCAGTGGACAAAAATTCGCTCTTCATTTGGTCCACCTCGGACTCATGGGTCACATCGCGGAAGTACAGAATTTCCGACACTGAAGCAGATTCACTTTGGCGCAAGCTCACCTTCAGCACACGCTTTCCGTTGCCGTTGACCTCTAAAATCACACTCGAATCCGGCTGGTTCGCCATGACCTTGGCGCGCAGTACCGCCAGGTCCAGACAAGGCGTATCTACGTCACTGCGCTGCGCCAACCACGCCGAGAACTCCTGCACATTCAGGCCCTGCAGGTGCACCGGCACCGGCGACGTCATCTGGACAAAGGCAGGATTCACATATTTGACGTGATGCTCGCGGTCAAACGACACAAAACCGTCGGGACTCAAGGAGAAAATGGCGTCAAGCTGCTCGGTGCGATCCCGCAGCTGCATCTTGGCCAGCTTTTCCTCCGTGACATCGGTACGCACCGACAGGTACTTTTCAACCTTGCCGTAAGGGTCGAACAAAGGGGAAATCCGCGTCTGCAACCAGTACAAGGTGCCGGACTTGGAGAGATCGCAGACCACTCCGCTCCATGCGTGCCCTGCCGAAATAGTGTTCCAAACCTCTACCCAAAATGAGGGCGTATGTGCGCGGGAACTAAGCACGCTGTGCTTGCTGCCAATCAACTCTTCACGCGCGTAGCCGCTCACACGGCAGAACCTGTCGTTGACGTAGGTGATGGTGCCCGCCAAATCGGTCATGGACACCAGAAAATGCTGATCTACGGCATCCAGCAACGCCTGCTTTTCATGAGGGGAACAGTTTTGGTAAGGCATACGCGTGCTCCGCTATAAATCCTGGTCAAGACAGTCGGCTTTCTTTTGCAAATCGCTTTCAACATCTGCGAACTTCATCGCAATGGCTTGAAATTCTTCTTCAAGGGCCAAAAATGCATCCGCCACGTCGGGATCGAAATGCAAGCCACGCCCCTCAACGATGATTTTTCTCGCCTGCACGTGGGGCATACCCCGCTTGTAGACCCGGTTGCTAATCAGCGCGTCGTACACATCCGCCAACGCCATCAGCCGTGCGGAAATAGGAATTGCATCGCCTGCCAGACCTTGTGGATACCCCGTACCATCCCACTTTTCATGGTGGCAATACACGATCTCCTCGGCGATCACCAGGAAGTCAATATGCCCGCCTGTCGCTTTCTGGGCATTCAAAATGGCCTCATACCCCAGAGCCGGGTGGGTCTGCATGATCGCCAGCTCATCCGGATCAAACCGCCCGGGTTTCAGCAAAATCCGGTCTGGAATACCCACTTTTCCAATGTCATGCAAGGGTGCGCACTTGAAGAGCGTACTGACCATGTCGCCACTTAAAAAGTTCGAAAAACGCGGGTGAGTTTTAAGCTGATTTCCCAGCAAGCGCATGTAATGCTGGGTACGCCGCAAGTGGTTACCCGTGTCCGAGTCACGCGTTTCTGCCAGCGAGGCCAAGGCGAGCATGGTCACGTCCTGCAAGTCCACCAACTGTTGCGTACGTTTGGACACCTCGTACGCCAAATACTCGTTGTTCACCCGCAAGGTTCTGGTGTTGGCAGCGTCCACCAGATGGGCTTTCACCCGGGACAATAAAACGGGCGGGCTGATGGGACGGGACACGTAGTCCACAGCGCCCAAGTCCATACCAATCTGCTCACTTTCCACGTCGTTTTTACTGGTCAGGAAAATGACGGGGATATGGCTCGAAAGCGGGTCTGCTTTCAGGCGACGGCACACCTCATAACCATCCATGTCGGGCATCATGATGTCCAGCAAAATAAGGTCTGGCTGCTCATCGGCAATCAGCCTTAGCGCCTTCGCTCCGTGGTTGACCGCCTTGACGGTATAGGTGGCACGCAACAGACTTGCAATCAATGCAAGGTTGGCTGAAGTGTCATCCACCACCAAAATGGTCGGCTTGACGGCTTGAAAAAGATCCATCATCGGTCATTCAATCCAAGGTAATCTGCAGTTTCAGGGCAGCCGCACGCAATGCGTCCAGGGCGAGCGCATGTTCAAACTCCTGCACATGGTGCTGCAACAATTCAAAGCCGCTTCCAAAGGCACGCCTCAACAACTCGGCATGCGCCTCCAGCACGGCCTGTGCCTCCACATTGCTGGTGCCCAGCAGATCGGCCAGGTTGCGGCACACTGCGCGCAATTGCACAGCATCCACCTCCCCGGCGGGAATCGTTTTGGGCACCTCCACCGGCAGCGCCCTCTCGATTTGCGCCACCAGTTCCCCCAAGTGGCGCTCCAGCGGCACCAGCAAGCGCTGTAACTGCACGGACGACTCGCCCTGCGTGAGTGCAACCTCCAACTCGGCGGCCATGGCACTGCACTGCTGCGCACCCAGGTTGGCGGCAACGCCCTTCAGGGTGTGCGCCGCACGGGCCGCCGACACGGCATCACCCCCAGCCAAAAAGTCACGCACTTGCTGCGGTACCTGCGAGATCTGGGCTGCAAATTTTTGTAGCAGCGAGACATACAAGCGGCGATTCCCCCCACAAAGGCGCAAACCCAGCACGGTATCAACACCCACAATCTCCAACGCTGTACTGGATTGATGCCCTGCCCAGCGCGCAATGCACTCGCGCAAGGCCTTCGGATCAATGGGCTTGGTCAGGTGCTCATTCATGCCTTCGGCCAGACACCGCGCACCTTCTTCGGTAGATGCATGGGCGGTCAAGGCAATGATGGGCAAGGCGTCAAAACGCCGGATATTTCGAAGCACCTCGGTTGCCTGGTGGCCATCCATCTCGGGCATCTGCAGATCCATCAACACCAAAGACCAGGGCAGTGGATCAGGGGTGCCACGCAGCATGTCAACCGCCTGCTTTCCATTGTTTGCCACCGTCACTTCAACGCCCATCGCCTCCATCAATTCCCGCGCAATTTGTTGATTGATTTCATTGTCTTCAACCAGCAATACTTGCACCCCTTCAAGCGCGCCATCGGAGGGCACCGCGTTGGCCATCGGACGAACGCGCTGTGCCAAGGGATGAACCACTTCGGCCAGGGTGTCCCACAAACGGGATTGACTCACAGGCTTATCTAAAAAGTACTTGGCTCCAGCATCCGTTCCCGCTGCGCGCGCATCATCAGCACCAAATGCGGTCACCATAACGACTGTGGGTGGATGGGTAAGAGCCAGCTCGCGGGATATCTTGCGGGTGACATCCATCCCATTCAAGCCCGGCATCCGCCAATCCATCAACACCACGTCATAGTGGTCGGACGCGTCGGCTTGCTGCAATGTGCGCAGGCCCGATTCACCGTCGGCCATCGCCGTGGCCCGCAAGCCCAATGCATCAAGTTGCTCCAAAAATATCTGGCGGGCATCAGCGCTGTCATCAATCACCAGCACATGCAGGCCCTGTGTGGAACTTGTTTGCGACGATGACCTTCGCTGCTGGTGGGAGACGTCAAACCAGGCAGAGAAATGAAAAGTGCTTCCCTGGTCGACCACAGACTCCACCCAAATCTTGCCTTCCATCATTTCGACGAATTGTTTGGAAATGGTCAACCCAAGGCCGGTTCCCCCAAAGCGCCGCGTGGTCGAACTGTCTGCCTGTGTAAAGGCCTGAAACAAGTTGCCGGTTTGCTCCGGTGTCATACCGACGCCGGTATCTTCTACCGTCACCGTCAATTCACAGCGCTCTGGCGTTAGCTGCGATACGGCAATACTGAGCTTGACCTGCCCCTTCTCTGTGAACTTGACGGCGTTGTTGATCAGATTGGTCAATATCTGGCCGAACCGCGTGGCGTCCCCTACCAGGGATTCCGGCACGCCGGGTGCAACGCGGATCAAAAGCTCAACGCCCTTCTCATGGGCTTTTAATGACACTAGGGTCGACATGTGGTCCAGCACATCGTCCAACCAAAATGGCCCCTTCTCCAGGGTCATCTTGCCGGCCTCTATTTTGGAAAAATCCAGGATGTCATTGATCACCGTTAACAGTGCAGAACCTGACGTATTGATCTTCTCCAGATAGTCACGTTGTTTGGCCGACAGGTCTGTCTTGAGCGCCAGATGGGACAGCCCAATCACCGCGTTCATCGGCGTGCGGATTTCGTGGCTCATGTTGGCCAAAAACTCGCTTTTCGCGCGGGTCGCTTCTTCCGCACGTGCGCGTGCGCCCATCAGTTCGTCTTGCTGAGCGAGTAGCTGTGTTGCCTGCTGCCGCGTCTGGTCCAATAGATCCCGTGCCACTTCATTGCGCTGCAAAATTTCAAGACTCAGTGCCACCAAGGGCAGCAGTGCCGCCAGCAGCAAGTCTTGCCGGGCGCCTTTAGGCAGCACACTGGCAAGTTCAAGCACCGCAAGCACCTTACCTTGTGAACCGATCACCGGCACGATGCAAACCCTGCTAGGCGTCGCATCCATCACCGCAGAATGGATCTGCAAGCCCAGGTGGGCGGGCTCTTCCACACAAATCGTACGTGCTGCGCTTGCGCATTGACCCAACAGCCCTTCGCCCAACGCAAAATGCTTTTGCATGGCCGCCGGATTGGCAACGCCCCAGCCACCCTGGTAGCAATATTCCCCCGAAACCGGGTCAAGAACAAACAACACGCCAAGCTGCGCATCCACCAAGGGCGTCAACTGGCCCATGAGAACATTGGAAAACTCGCCCATCTGCTCAATCGCTTGCAAGCTTGATCCGATGTCAAACGTGCAGGACTTCACCCACCGCAACACTTCGGACTGCTGCGCACCATGCTGCAGCACCGTGAGCGACCTTGCCATGGCACCCACCTCATTGTGCAAATTTGTATACGGCACTTCGGTCTGAAGCTGCCCTGATGCCAGGTCCTCAATGCTCAAGCGCAAACGCTCCGTGGGCCTGCGCAAAGAAGCACCTAGTAGCAGGCCCAAACCAACTCCGGCAATGATCCCCATTGCAAGAAAGAAAAATATCCAGTCCTGAATACGCGCAGAAAACTCCTGTGCATCCTGGGCGGCCTTGTGAGCCACCTCTTCCTGGTGGCGCACCAGGCTGCTCATCAATTTGTCGGTGGCCTCAAACACCCGCACGTTTTCCGGGCTGACCAAAAAGCGGGCCACTGCGCTGCTCTGCAAGCCCTTCTCTGCCGTCAACAAGCTGGTGGCATGGTCCACATTGCGCAAGTACTGCGTGAGCACGTCCTGAATATCAGCCAACAACCGCCGCCCCTCTGGTCGAACGAATAGTGTTTCACTCTCTCGCAGTTCGCGATTCATGATGCGTCGGGACTCATCCAGATCGGCACGGGCCGCGTCACGGTGCAACGCGTCGGGGGCCAAAATCATTTGCCGCAGCGAGCGGCCCATTTGCATCAGGTGAATGCTCGCCTCTTTGATGTGGTATATTCCTTGCAACTCCTGTGCGTACATCCTCTCCACTTCCTGGCCCAGCATCCGGCTGCTATAAATCGACTGGGCACCAATGGCCCCAACGATTCCAAGCATTGCGCCAAATCCAAGCACCAGCTTGGTGGTGAGCCGCAGCCCCTCAAGGTAGTTAGTAATCCACTTCATTGCTAATCCTTATCAGTTATGCAGGCACATGCTGACGCGTGTACCAACACCCACCTCGCTACTGATGGCGAGCTCGCCACCATGCAAATCAATAATTTCTTTAACGATGCTCATACCCAAGCCCGTGCCCAGTGTCTTGCCCGATGCGTCTGCACGGTAAAACCGCTCACACACCCGGCTACGTTGCTCCGCAGTCATGCCGATGCCCTGGTCTGTGATGTGAATCCACACCCGGCTCACCGACGATGTGCCCTCGCTGGTGTTGACCTGAAGCACCACGGGTCCACCACCGGGTGAGTATTTGTAGGCATTGGATAGCACGTTCAGCAAGGCCTGACGCAATTTGCCGCTATCGGCCATCACATGCACTGGTTCGTCGGGCAAGACCACTGTGGGCGGCTCGCGCCCCGGCGGCGGGATGAACGCCTTGATCATGTCTGCGGTCAGCTCTTGCAGGCACACGCGGGTGTAGCGAAAGTCTTTGCCCCGGCGGGCCTCAATGCGGGCCAAGTCCAGCAACTCGTCCAGTATCTTCGCCATGAGGCCGGACTGCTTGTGAATAATCCCCAGCAACTCAAGCTGCGTGGCGGGGTCAAACTCTTGGTTCAGCAACACCTCCGAGAACCCCAATATGCTCGCCATGGGGGTGCGCAACTCATGTGCCGCAGTGGACAAAAATTCGCTCTTCATTTGGTCCACCTCGGACTCATGGGTCACATCGCGGAAGTACAGAATTTCCGACACTGAAGCAGATTCACTTTGGCGCAAGCTCACCTTCAGCACACGCTTTCCGTTGCCGTTGACCTCTAAAATCACACTCGAATCCGGCTGGTTCGCCATGACCTTGGCGCGCAGTACCGCCAGGTCCAGACAAGGCGTATCTACGTCACTGCGCTGCGCCAACCACGCCGAGAACTCCTGCACATTCAGGCCCTGCAGGTGCACCGGCACCGGCGACGTCATCTGGACAAAGGCAGGATTCACATATTTGACGTGATGCTCGCGGTCAAACGACACAAAACCGTCGGGACTCAAGGAGAAAATGGCGTCAAGCTGTGTATTGCGATCCTGGATCTGCAACTCGGCTGATTGCCGCGCAGCCAGGTCACGCTGAACGGACTTCAAGTACCGTGTTAGGGCAACCGCCAATGCAAGCAGCAGCAAGGAAACAACCGCGGCCTGCGACACCAAAGCGCGTGTAGCACTGCGTTGTGCCGCCAGCAGGTCGTTCATGTCCAGACCCGTAACAACCGCCAGCTGGTACTGTGGAACCTTGCGGAAGTAATAAATCCGCTCCACCCCGTCCACCACAGAATGCTGGATGTAGGAGCCATGCAATTCACCGCTTGCCATGCGGTCAAACATCTTGGCGCTTGCTGCAACGGTGCCGAATTCTTCCTTCGGCCCCACTTTGCGTGCACGCGCAATACCATCGAGCCCGTACAAAGCAGACAGACCTTGCGCGCCCAGATTGAGTTCGTTGTAAAAGCGGGTGAAATATCCGGGGTCAATGGACACCACCACGACACCGGCAAAGTCGCCATTGGGGCGGTTGATACGCCGGGTGAGTTGAATCGACCACTTGCCGCTGGCACGGCCGATCACGGGTTTCGACACAAAAAGCCCCGCGTTGTCGTTGGCCAAGTGCACCTTGAAGTGCTCGCGGTCGGACAGGTCAATTCCCGTCTTGTTGGGTAAGTTTGCCAGGATATAGATGCCTTTCGCATTAATGATCCCGACTTGGTTAAATATCTCCGAGTCAATTACTCCGCTTGCGGTCAGCTCGGCCAAATCCAGTCGGCCACCTATCTCCAGATAGCTCGACTGCATAAAGCGGATCACCTGGTCGGCGCTGCGCAGGGTGCGGTTGACGTGCTCTTGGCTCAATCGCGTCAGCTTGGACAGGTCACGCTCGGCATTGATAAGCTCCTGCGCCCGACTATCTGTGACCCGCGTTTGAACGTGAAACCAGGTCGCCAACAGCAGTAAAAAGGTCACTACCCAAATCAGCGCAACCGTGTTGCGATGCTGCCGGCCTATGTGACCTATATTGAAGGTACCCATCATCACGACCTTTGTGAATGTGTTTGTGAATTGCGCGTTGAAACACCATCGATTTCGGGCTGATAGAAACACAACAAGGTGCCCGACCGCTTCGCGCGGTACATCGCGGTGTCAGCATGCTTTAGCAACGCCGTCGCATCCGTGCCATCCGACGGATAGCGGGCAATGCCTACACTCGCACCAACGCGCAAGGTATGGTCGCCCGCCTGAATAGGCTCGCTGAGTGCATTCAGAATGGCTGCTGTCACGTGGGTAATGACCTCGGTCGAATCGACTCTTTGCAGCAGCACGACGAATTCATCGCCACCCACCCGCGCCACGGTATCGTGGCGCCGCACTGCGGCCTGCAAGCGCGACCCCACTTCGCGCAACACCAGGTCGCCAACATCGTGGCCTAACTCATCGTTGATGGGTTTGAACCGGTTGAGGTCCATATAGAGCAGGCACAACCCTGCCCCGCCCTGCACACCTTCAACGCCCGCTATAGCCTTTCCCAGCCGATCCTCTAGCAAGCGCCGATTGGGCAGGCCCGTCAACGGGTCATGAAACGCCAACTTGGCAAGGGAGTCCGCAGCGGAGCTGTGTTGGGTCATGTCCGCAAAGGCACCCACATAGGACAAGGTACCGCCATCGGAGTCTTTGACCGCCGTGACACTCAACCACTCCAAGAATATCTGTCCATTTTTGCGCCGGTTGAAAATCTCACCGCACCAGTGCCCCTGATCATTCAGAGTGGCCCAAAAGGTCTCATAAAAATCGGGAGCGTTATGGCCGGCCCCCAGTATGCGGGGGCTCTTGCCCACGGCATCCAACTCACTAAACCCGGTGATATTTGTAAACCCGGGGTTCACGGCGCTGATCCTGCCGTCTGAACCGACCAGCAGCATGCCATCGTCGCCTTCGCTTTGCATCAGCAAGTCCATCTGAACTTCAAACGCGCTGGCGTTGGCACTTTTCTCAGCTTGCAGCAGCCAACAAATTTCAAACCGTTCAAGCCCCTTCACCCGCAGAACTATCGCGTCAAAGGTCTGTGGCTTGGCCGGTGCGCCGGGGCAGCCAAAAACCAGCTTTCGCTGCTGGATTGCCTGCGACGCGTTGCTACCGTTCAGCCTATCCAGCAGCCCATCAAGTGTGGGCCACTGCGCATCCGGGACCAGTTGCCCAATGGGCAGGCCATTCAATCCAGCCCCCGACGAACCCAGAACCTTGCTCGCAGCAGGGCTTGCAAAGCTGATGTCTCCTCGGTCATTCGTCACCAGGTAAAGGGCACTGGGTTGCAGCACCATGTCCAGCAGCAGATCCCCCTTGTGCTTACCGTGCCGCATGAACTGCAGCACCAACTGGTAATGCTGCTGCAACCGGGTGTGCTGCGCCATCAGCTCCTGCAGGTCTTGGGCATAACGCAACAGCTGAAGGCTCTGCTCGTCCTTGTTCATAGCAAACCCCCACCCAGCCCGCCGGTTTCGTAAAAACAAAAATAGGTGTTGAAGCGTTTTGCACCCACCATGGCGGCGTCCGCATTTTTTAACAGCGTTTGCATGTCGCCCCCGTCTTGCGGGTAACGCGCACAGCCCATATTGGCCTTGACGTTTATCCGGTGCTGGTCAATCAGGAATGGCGCAGTCAGCGCGACCAGAGTGTCATTGGCAATGCCTTCAATCTCGCTTTCAGTCTCAGTGCTCCACAAGAGCAGCACAAACTCTTCGCCACCCAACTGGGCAATGCTCAGGCCTGGCTGCTCCAGCTCGGTTAGCCGGGCACCCACTTCCTTGCGCACCAAATCGCCCACGGCGAAGCCCAAGTCCTCACTGATGGACTTCAAGCCATCGATACCCAGGAAAATGACACACACACCTGTCTTGCTGGTGCCCGCGTCCGTCAATCGCTGGCTGAACTGATCTTCAAACAAGCGGCGGTTAGCCAGACCGGTCAGAGGGTCGCAGTAGGCCAGTTGCGCCATCTTCTTGCTGTTGCTGTCGCGCACCGACAGATCCGCATGGGCCGCGACATAGCCCACTACGGAGCCCTGCGCGTCCTCCACCATTTTTACGGACTGCCAGCACAGAAATATTTGCCCGTTTTTGCGGCGGTTAAACAGCTGGCCATTCCAGCATCCCGCGTCCAGCAATTCCAGCCAGAAGTTCTGAAAAAATGTGTTGTCGTGCCGCCCGGACCCAAACAAACGCGGGTTCTCGCCCAATAAATCTACTGCGCGGTAGCCACTGATGGCCGTGAATGCAGGGCTTGCCGCCAAAATAGTGCCGTAGGGGTCCGTCAGCAAAATTCCGTCGTCCCCCTGCATGGCTGAAAAAAACGCTTTGGGGGCCGCCAACGGGTCGGCACCCGGCACAGCGAGTTGCATCACCCAATAGACCTCCGCGCATCCGTTTTTATGAACCTGCATGGCCATGACATCAAAAACGTGCGATGGGCCTTTGGGTTCAGGACTGCATAGCGCCAATTTGCGCAACTCAATCCCGCAAAGGCGGCTCGACTTCTCAAATTTGGCAAAGACCGACCGCAAGCGTTCAATGTGCGTTGGCGCAACCAGCCGGTCAACATATTCCCCAAGCAAGTCTGCACCGAGAAAGCCAAGAAAATCCTGCAACCCAGGGCTCACCCGCTTGACGACGCCTTGCACGTCGGTCACGAGGTGCAGTGTGGCATTGTTAAGCAGCACCCTTGACAGCACATCGGTCTCGGGCACGCGCCGCCCGACCGACTCCAGCACCATCTGGTAGCGCTGCTGCAACTGGCTTTGCTGCTCCATCAACTCCTGCAAGTCTTGGGCATACCGGTACAACTGGTCTTGAAGGGCGTCGGTTTTCATGTCAGGCGGTCTTCCAAAAGAAATAGCGTTTTGCCATCCGCTTGGCGCTGACCATGGCGGACTCTGCACGGGCCAGCAATGTGGTCTTGTCATCCCCGTCGTTGGGGAATAGTGCCGCGCCTACGCTGAGCTGGGCGTAGTGCGCGTGCATCTCCACCTGAATGGGGGCGTCCAGCGAGTACAGCAAAAAGCTGATGATGCTGCCTACAGCCTCCTCGCTGTCCACGTTGGGCAGCAGCACCACAAATTCGTCAACCCCCACCCGGGCCACAATATCGCCAGGCCGAACGGCAGACTGCACGCGCCGGCCCACCTCCTGCAGCGCCGCGTCGTTCACCCCATGCCCCAGGTCTCCGCTGATGAACAACACACCAAACCCCGCACCGCTGCGTTTGGCTTCAGCAATTGCCTGGCCCAGGTGGTTTTCCAGCAAGCGGCGGTTGGGCAGGCCCGTCAATGGGTCATGAAAGGCCAGGTCGGAAAGCGCATGCGTGTCATCTTCATGGTGCGACAGATCGGAAAAAACGCCCAAATAGGACACCGTTTCCCCCTGCGCGTTGTGCACTTCCTTGATGGTCGCCCATTCAAAATAGACCTGTCCGTTCTTGCGCCGGTTAAAGATTTCACCGTTCCAGCCGCCAGCGTCATTGAGCTGCTTCCAGAACGCTTGATAGAACTCCGGCTCTTGCAAGCCCGAGCTGAGCATTCTGGGGTTTCTGCCCACCGCTTCTGCGCTGTCGTAACCCGTGATGGTGGTAAATGCATCGTTGACCGCGCAGATGGAACCCGAAGTGTCGGTGGCCAGCAGCCCCGCATCACCAGCACCAAACAGGGGAAACGCTTTCAGAATCTCAAGGTAGTCCAGTGCGTTGTGCTGACCTGGATTCATCAGCCAATGAATCTCTGCACGTGCGCCTGTGCCGCCTTTAATCACCAGGGCATCAAAGGCCATGGCACCGCGTTGATCGTCACCACCCCGCAACAACAAGCGCCGCTGCTGGATTGCCAAATTGGCGTCATCGCGCTCCAAAGTCGCCAAGACTTGCCGCAGGGCGACCTCTTGGCCCGCCGGCATGAGAGTCTCAAGGGCGCGCCAGCTCAGCTCCGACCCCTGCAGCCCAATCGCTTTCTCCATCTCGGGGCTGGCGTGCAATATTTCCCCCTGTGCATTGGTCACCAGGTACAGCTTCACCTGCTGCAAAGCGGTGTTGAGCAACAAGTCATCCCCTGGGTCACCCCGCCCCATGAAATGCAGCAGTTTTTGGTGGCGCTGGAGCAATTTGCTTTGCTGCGCCAAGACCTCCTGCAGATCTTGTGCATAACGAAACAGCTGGCGTTGCAGCGTCTCTATCGTCAGATCCACAGGAACCAACGGTGGGTGAATCGTCATTTGGCGTGCCCTCTGACCCACGCAACCACCTGCAAAGGGCTAAAGGGTTTGATGAAATACGCATCAGCCCCGCGCCTGCGGGCGTCATCCCCATCGACCACCTGGCCGCGGGCAGTCACCATGGCGACCAAAGTGCCTTTGGTTTCTGGGTCGGCCTTGATGGCGTCAAGCACCTGCAGCCCGTCCATTTCGCCCGGCATCATCACATCCAGCAGCACGATCTGCGGGTGCTGGCGCCGGATCAGCTCCAGGGCGGAAGTGCCGTCCTCCGCCTCCAAAACCTCATACTCTTTGCCCAGCGTGATGCTCAGCAAGCGGCGAATATCGGAGTGGTCGTCAACAATAAGGATTTTTTGCATGGTAGTTTGCTCCAGGTGAAAGTGGGATGGATAAAAAGTCAATTCGACAATATTTGCGCCATGTCGGCGGCGTAGGACTGGGCTTGCAAGGCGGAACGGCAGTCTGCGCACGACACCCGGCTGCGCTCGTGCGCCGGCACTCCGGTTGCCAGGGTCAGCGTGAAGGATTCCAGGTTCTCGTCGGCCGATGATCCATTTGACGGCGATGTCATACGGGCCAGCTTTAACTGCCCGCCGTGCAACTCCACAATGCGCTGGCACAGCACCATGCGCATGGGGCCGTCTGCGGGTGCCGTTACAGGCTCGGTGGCGGTACTCGGCCCGGTCGGCTTTGCCAAGGGGTGCAGATCGACGCCGGTCACGTGGCCCGTAATGACGATGAAATCTCCCAACTGCCGTGTCTTGAGCGAAATGTGGCTGTGCTTCACCGCACCATGGATCAAGCCCTCCGCCAACACACGCAGGCCATAGCTCAACCAAGATGAGCTGCCGTACACCACCCCTTGCTGCCCTTGCGTTTGGCTGAAGGTCACGGTGCAACCCGTTGCCACCTGTTCGCGCTGTAGGGTCGGGGCCAGCGCAGCCAGAATATCGGCGGGGCTGACCCGTTCGTCCGCAAAAACCAGGTCGCGCTGCATCAGCAGCGTGAGATCGGAAATGTCTTTGAGCAACTGGGCGACCCGTGCCGCTTGTTTGGCAACCGCTTGTGCGTCCTGCGCCGGGCTTGCGTCGGAAGTTTGTAGCATGGCTTGCAACTGCGCCAACTGCTGGCGCACGCCGTCGCCAAACAAGGATACATAGCGCTTTTCCGTGAGCATTGGACTGATCTGCGCTGCGGTGACCACCGGCGCCTGGCGACGCGGCGCGATAAAAATGGCGTAATCCCGCCGGCCATTCTTGGCAACCCACACATCTGCCGGGGGTGCACTGTGGGGCTTTGCCGCAAGATCAATCCGCACTGGTAGGGTGGTGCGCCCCAGCACCTCTTCGTCAATCAAGCGTTTCAGGGCTGGCTCCAGCGCCTTGGTGGATGCAAGCCATGGCTCCGCGGCACGGTTGCTGCTGATGATTTTTGCCTGCCGATCCAGGCCGATGACCCCCTCGGTCATCTTTTCCAGCATCGGCGTCGAGAAATTCAGGCGGTACATTGGCTTAGTCCGCTGCGTCAGAAGCCCAACGATGCCAACATGTCGTCCACATCGTCTTGCTGCAGCGCTTTTTCGGGCACTTGAGGCCCTGCCAATTCTGCTTTGGGGCGTTCAATCTCCATCAACCCGGGCGCACTAAGCATCAAAAGATCCAGCAACTGCTGCTCGGTTTGGCTGATGATGGCGATCACCTTCTTGATTACCTGCCCTGAGAGGTCCTGAAAATCCTGGGTCATCATGATGTCACCCAACACGGCGTTTTGGGCTTCAGCAAACTGGGCGGCCTGGTTGCTGAATGAGTGCGCCACGGCCATTACCTGGTCCGCAGCAGTCACGTTTGGCTGCGCGTTCTTTCGCGCCACATCAATCTTGTCGGCCATGGATTGACTTTCGGCCATAAAAGTGCGGCACTGCGGCTGGGCACAGTCAATCAGGTCCAACACCCGTGTTGCGGCCAATTCGGTCATCTTGCCGACATGGCTCAGGCGCTCCCGGGCATCGGGAATCTCGTGGGCAATTTCGATTAGTCCCTGTGTCAGCCCGAGTTCCGCCATGGCTTCGTGAAGCGTCCGCGTGATTTGGCCCAGTTCTTTGAAGGTCTGCTCAGGGGTGATGGCTGCAGAAGTCTGAGTGGCGTTGGCGTTCATACAAGTCCCTCGCGTGTAGAGATGGCTTCGATCTTTTTCTGATTGATTTGAAAAGTCCACAGCAAGGCACCTTACAAATGTTTTTTATATTTTTTTCAATGATAGCCACTTATTGACATATTTGGCTAAATTTTATTTAAAAACTTATGCAAATAACAGAAATAGTTAGTGCAGGCTAAGGGGTGCGGGCTGAAGGCGCAGGCCATGGTGACCGGAATGTCGACACTCATGATGCTTTTCAGGTGACTTGCCGGAAATCTGCGGCGCTATTTCACCCGGTGTCTGCTACAACTTTAGTAGCTGCTCACGCAGGTAGTACGGGGGCTAGAGGCCTAAATGGCTATTAATTTTGGTGACGAATGCTGCCAGCACGTCTTCCAGCCCTGCCGCCAGCGCGTTGCACTGATCCCCCTCGCCGTCGCAACCGGCGGTCTCCAGGCTTTCGCACACCGCACCCAAGCGCAGCGCGCCCACGCTGCGGGCGGCCGACTTGAGCGCATGGGCCACATCGCTAAGGGTGGCAAGGTCCTGGGCCGCTGCGGCAGCGGTGATTGCGGCCACCTGCTTGAAGGCGCTGACCAGGAAACGCTCCAGCAAGCGTTTTTGGATGCCAGGGTCGTCGCCAACAAAATCGCTCAGCGTGCCGGGGTTCCAGATGGCCAAGGCGTGGTCATCCACCGCCTCTCCAACGCCTATGGCGACTTCAACCCCTTCGGCAAGCGCAGTAGGAGCGGGCGCGGGTTGCTCCTGCGTGGTCGGCTGGGACTGCTGCAGCCATTTATTTAGCATGTCGCGCAGCTCGACCATGCGCAGGGGTTTGGAAAGATAGTCGTCCATGCCGCGCTCCTTGCAACGCTGGGCTTCGCCCTGCATCGCGTTGGCCGTGACGGCAACGATGGGCAGACGCGTGCCGGTGGGCTCCGCGTCGCGAATGGCGGCGGTCAGGCCAAAACCGTCGAGGCGCGGCATGTGGCAATCGCTCAGCAGCAGGGCATAGCGGCCGGGGTTGGCCTGCCACATGTGCAGCGCCACGGCCCCGTCCTCGGCCGTCTCGCAGGTGTAGCCCAGCAGGTGCAGCTGCTGTTGAATCACATCGCGGTTGGTTTCGTTGTCTTCGGCCAGCAAGATCAGGCAGCCAGTTTGCACGGCCTCTTCCACCGTAGGGGCGGCGCGGCGGACTGCGGCGCGGCGCTCGGCTGGCGCCAGCCCCTGCTTGCTTCGCGCGCAGTGGGCAGGGTCGGGTTCGCACGGCATTAGCGGCAGCTCCAGCGTAAATTCCGAGCCCTGGTCCAGGGTGCTGCGCACCGAAATGTGCCCACCCATCAGCTCCACCAGGCGCTGGCTGATGGACAGGCCCAAGCCCGTGCCGCCAAACTTGCGCGCCGTGCTCTCGTCGGCCTGGGTGAAGGGCTGAAACAGCTTGGCCACCACCTCCGGGCCCATGCCAATGCCCGTGTCCACCACGGCAAAGCGCACGCCGTCGGCGCCACCCGGCAGCACGCAGGGCGTCACGCTCAGGCTGACCTGGGCGCCTTCGTTGCCGGTTTTTTTGCTGAATTTGATGGCGTTGCCCAGCAGGTTTAGCAGCACTTGGCGCAGCCGGCTGGGGTCGCCATAGGCCCACACCGGCAGTGCGGTCGACACGAACAAGGAGACCTCGGCCTGCGTGCCCGGCAGCGACACCATCAGCTGCGCCACGCCATCGGCCACCTCGCGCAGGTGCATGGGCACGCGCTCCACCTCCAGCTTGCCGGCCTCGATCTTGGAGAAGTCCAAAATATCGTTCAGGATTTGCAGCAGCGCCAGCGATGAGGTGTGAATGGTGCCCAGCATGCGCTTTTGCTCTGGCAACAGGGCGGTTTCCTGCAAGACATCGACCATGCCAATCACCCCGTTCATGGGGGTGCGAATCTCGTGGCTCATGTTGGCCAAAAAGTCGCTTTTGGCACGGCTGGCGCTCTCGGCCAAGGCCCGGGCGTCCACCAGCGCGGCCTGCTCTTGCTTGCGCTGGGTGAGATCGGTGACATAGGCACTGAAGGCGGTACCCAGCGGCGTCACGATGGGGGATATGGCCAACTCCACCGGAAACTCGGTGCCATCACGGTGTAGCGCAATGACCTCAATACGTTTGCCCAGCACCGGCCCAACCCCGGTCGCATGGTAGTGCGCCAAGCCCTTTTGGTGCGCCTCGCGGTAGCGCAGCGGGATGATGAAGTCGTGCAAGTACCGCCCTTTTACCTTGGCAAAGGTCCAGCCAAAGGTGGCCTCGGCCTGGCGGCTCCATTCGGTTACGCGGCCCTGGGCGTCCATGCCAATGATGGAGTCCAGGCTGGTGTTCATGACCAGGCGCAGGTGCTGCTCGCTTTGCACGGCGGCCTTGGTCTTTTGCTGGACCCGCTTTTCCAGACTCAACTGCTGCTGGATCAAATCGAGTTCGACTTTCTTGCGCAGCGTGATGTCGGAGCGGATGCTGAGGTACTGCTCGGGCTTGCCCTCTGGGGTCATGACTGGGACGATGGTGGAATCCACCCAGTACAGTTGGCCGTCTTTGGCCTTGTTGCAGATCTCGCCCTGCCAGGTTTTTCCGGCTCCGACGGTGCGGTAGAGCCCCTTGAAATAGCCCGTGGTGTGGGTGCCAGAGTTGAGAATTCGGTGGTCTTGCCCCAGCAATTCTTCATGCGAGTAGCCGCTGATTTCGCAGAACTTGTCATTGACATAGATGATCTTGCCGTGCACGTCGGTGGTGGACACGATGGCGTGCTGGTCCATTGCGAATTTTTGCAGCTGCAACTGGTCCAGGTAGGCGTTTGCACTGGCCATCATCTCCAGCGCCCGCGCATTGGCGCGGCGTTGACCCATGGCTTGTTGGCGCAGCAGGAAAGCCAGCATGGCGCCAAGCAGTGTGCCGCCCAATAACAACAGCCACGGCGTGGTGCGGTCGATGCGAGCGTCAAACGCGGTGGTGCTATTGACCCGCAGCACTAGATCACGTCCGGCAAACCTTAGCGTCTGGGTCGCGGAGAAGCGCCGCCCCGCCACCGCACCCTGGTCCAAGGCCGCCAGTGGGTCAAGGTGGGCGGTGTGCTTGTCAGCGTCAAAGAGCAGTTGGCTGGCCGGCCCACCTGCAGGCATGACGGGGCCATCGAAGAGCTCAAAATCAACCTGGCCGTCGCGCACGTCGGACATGCCGCCCAGCAACTCGGACATCACCAGCGGCGCGTTCAACAGCCCGCGCAGCGATGCCCGCCGCTGGGCCACCGTTGTGGGGTGCGAGCCAATGGCGTACACCGGCAAAAACGCCAGTAGACCGGGGGTTTTACGCGAGTCTTGCACCAGCGTAATGGCCGCGGAGATGCTGGCCTCGCCGGTATCCACCGCGCGCTGTATGGCGGCCCGGCGCATGGCTTCGGAGCCAATGTCCAGCCCCTGCGCACCGACGTTGTTGGCAGCCGGCTCGATGAATTTGACGATGTACAGGTCGTCGTGCGTTTTATCGTCCAACTGGTGCAGTGCAAACTGCGGTGCGCCATCGGTCCGCTCGGCCGCAATAAAGGCACCCAGCTCCGGGCGCAGCACGCGCTGAATGAAGGCAAACCCGCGCACGCCCGGGAACTCGCGGGGCAGGTCGCGCGAGCCCACGTAGGCCCGAAACTTGGCCCGGTCCACCCTGGGGCTGCCTGCGTACATGCCACTTGCACCCTGCAAGCCGTAAATCGGGCGCTGCAATTGCGCTTGAACGTGCTCGGCAACAGCCTGCGCCCCGTGCTGGAACAGGGTGTTGGCATCGCTGTCAATGTCGCTCTTATTCCATATCGCAGCGCCGGCCGCAACGCACAGCCCAAGCAGAAAAACCAACGCCGGCATCACCGCCGTCCATAGACTGAACTGCAACGGCGCGGCGCGGCCAGTATGATAAAGCAACATCTATTCTGTAAATTTCGATTTTGGCTGTTGGGTTGTTGTGCAATAGCGTCAGGTCAAGGTTTCATGTTCAGGTAGATTTTTGCGGTCATCCACTCCTCGTCTTGTTCTGCC
>Ga0247844_1000993_pt1 | contig 56138 bp, 43 predicted proteins | sample LaCtaG_FD_192421 | JGI IMG/M metagenome (GOLD analysis project Ga0247844, IMG submission 192421) | Freshwater microbial communities from meromictic Lake La Cruz, Castile-La Mancha, Spain - LaCruzMarch201714.5m_1 | ecosystem: Environmental > Aquatic > Freshwater > Lake | place: Spain: Castile-La... | reverse complement strand
TGCTACAGGATCAAGAAACATTTTTATCAAGAATAGTAGGTTACGCTGTCCTCAAGTTTAGATTTTTCTAGATTTAAAAAAGCGGGTTTTATTCATACAGAAGAAGATGTTCTTGATGAACAAAAAATCAAGGAAATGAATTTAACTATGAATCTAATAGATTATTATTCAAATAACATTTTATCAGAAAAAATTATATACGATATAAGTTGAATACTACTATTTGAAACAAATCTGGTTAATTTATCTAGTAAACTTTATATGTAAATAATAATCAATAGATTATTATTTTACTTGACGAGAATAAATGTTGTTAAACACATTATTCCTTGACTAAGCTAATTATAGATCCTACTAAATAAGATTTACTAGCTTCTGCACCGCCAGTTATATTAATAAAATCTTGATTAGGAAGTTTCCAAGTTATTTGAGAACTACCTCCGCCATCAAGATTGATAGCATGTCTAGCACGTAAATGAACTCTGCAAAATTGAGCTAATTGAGATAGATCCATACCTACACCTCTATTATCTCTCCCTTCAACCTTAACCATAACAACAAGTCCTTCCATTGTAATTACTAAAGCAGATCTAGGGTTCGGATTAGCAGCATGATAAAGTTCTCCACTTAAAATTCTAGTAGCGTTATGAACACCATCTGCAAAAGTCATTGCATTCGGATCTTCTGTAGGCATAGGATTTCTAGATTTAAATAAAAAATTTCTGTCAGCATCTCTCTCGTTTATTAACAAATCGTCTGTCATTCTAATAGCTCCATTAAAAACTAAAATAGGTCCTACTGTAATAACATTATCTGGAAATAAAATAGCATCATTGAAATTGTCTCCTATTAGAAGTGTTTTAGTATCTGGTGATATAGCTACATATCCAAAAAATCGACGAAATAAATTAGGGACTTGATTATCAAAATGTATTCCTCCTATATTTGCAAATCCAGTAGGAGTATAATTACCTAAAATTTGGAAAAATCCAGCATTTATACAAACACCTGATGCAAATTTATTATTCTGAAAATAATTTCGAGGATCTAATCTACAACAATCAAATCTAAAATGGTAACCTGCCGCTAATACATCATTTTGATCAAAATATGCATAAGAAATCTGTTGATCTAAAAATGTTCTAGGAGGAACACCATTCAAACTTGCTGGTAACGTATTAGTTGTTCCTCGTATTGGATTTTCTCTAATAATACCTGTAGGTATAGTATTCAAATGTTCAATGGTAATACCATTAAAATTTGATAAAGGATTTGTATGCAAATTAGTATTATCAGGTAAAACACGATAATTTAAAAAAGTCATATTTTCTTTATCTTTTAGAGATACTTTAGGGAAAAACCGAGAAATTACTCTAGGTCGTGTTAGATTGTTTGGAATCTTAATATAGTAATCACTTATATAAAAATTATTATTATTTAAAAATGCTAAAATAGTATTATGATTTCTTAGAACAGGCATATTTGGTATATTATTTTCAATATAAGAAGCAATTTTATTTAATATTTCAGAAGGTTTAGAGATACGAACATTAGCATCTCCTAATCTGTCATTCCAAAATCTAATAGATTGTCTATTTCTTTTAGGCCCTATATAATTATTAAGTATATCCTGTAGAGGAGTATTAATAGGTAAATTAAATAACTGAATTAACAAAATTGAAATATATCTTTCAAGGATAACATTTCCGTTTCCATTAAAATTAGGAAATTGACCAACTGCTTGTCCACTTATAGTGTCATTACCCCCAAAAGCGTGTATAATTGAATGATATAAAAACATAACTAAATCAGTATAAGGATTAAATTCGAAATTATCCATCCATCTATTCATTACCTCTGTTTTAGGAGAAATAATATGTTCTTTTGTTTCCATTCTAGCAAACCCATAATCAATAACTATTGTACTAAAAGGAAAATAAGTATATAAAAATTTACCATTATCAAGTTCATAACAATTAAGAAACATATCATCAACGTTTTCACGTCTTTCGCTCATAATATTACCAGGATGTAAATCATAGTGAACAAATTTAGTTAATTTTTGAGCTACATTTAAGAAATGACAGACCTGAAACTGCATATAAATAAATGTTTGCATATTAGTAATTTGACCCAGTATATCAACATATCTAGACATTGAAGTATAAATTATAGGACGTAATTTTGAAATTCTACCGTTTCGTGTATTTTGATTTACACTTACATCAGTTGTACCAGCTATTTCAGCTGCAGTAGGTTGAGTACTATCAATAGCAAAGTTATAGATTCTTGGTACAGATGGAGTATGTGAAGATAATAAATTATATAATAACATACCAATTAAGTTTTCAGACATATAATTTTAGTCTTTTTAGACCGGGTATCAGGTATTCTAAAAATTAAACTGTCATTCGTAATATTTCGACATTCTATGTCAAAAAAAGGTCTCCTATTCTGTAGTGTACAAGGTGAAAAAGTTTTTAAAACTACATCATTATTACCAGGTACATTCCAAATAGCTCCAACTCCTCCGCGAGCTAATGGAGCATTTTGAGGATTAATAATATTTCTAGCAGATTGAACTAATGCATCATTCGAAACATCAAATAAATTAAATTTTGATAAAAACTCATCAGTTGTTTCAACCACGTTTATATTTGGTACTATAGGTAATACAAATTGATTTAATATATCCATTTATTTATATCATCATAATTTATTAATTTTCCAAAATATTATTTGTATAATCATTTAATATATCATATATATGTTTTTTTTCTTCTAGTTCCAAAGATTTACTAACCGGTTCATTCGTGTGAACAAATTTAAAATCAAAATTACCTTTAGACAGAAGAGTACTTAAAAGTATTATTTGTTTAATGTGAAAAGAAGATGTACAAATTGTAATATTAACTTTTGAATATAAAGAAATACTAGATTGAAAGATATTTTCTAACATCTCAAAAGAAAAAACTAAATTTTGATATGTAGTCATGCTCTTATCTTCAACAATAAGATATTTGGGATCTATATATTTAGAAACATATTCAAACATATATTTATGAGATTTACATCCTGAAATCATAACATAAAAGTTTTGATAATCTCCTTCATCACAATGAAGATCTTGTTGAAAAGATTGATATTCTTGAATTGCCTTATCTAATCTTTTCTTTAACAGAATCATATCATCAATACCCAGAACTAGAATAACATTGATCATTTTAATTTTCTATAAAAAAGTAATCATTTTTATCAATTTTAATTAATATAGAGTATTTATAATACATTTAACATATCAAAAAGTTTTGGGAATCTTTACCCTTAACATTTTTTTAAAGTAAATGGAATAACAATACACTTTACAGAGCTGGAATTTTTATATTTTATAAAATTAAATTTTTATATCTATTTTCATAAATAAATAATCAATGTTTAATTCTATTCAAAAGTTTAATCAAGAAGAAAAAAGAACATTAAACTTTGATATTATTATAGCTGAAATGACTGAAGATATAAAATATGATCTTGAAATGAGATATGAATGTGACATGTTTCTTATGAATATTGATAATAAAACAGAAGGAGATATTCTTTTTAATCTGGTTATGATAAAAACTATTTTTTGTTCTAAAAAATATACTGAAGAATGGTTTGGAGACAAAATTGCTGATAAAATTATTTCAATTATTATATTTTTACATCTACCATATTCTGACTACATTAGAAATTATACTAGAGATTTGTTTAGATTTGTCTTAGTTAATCTTGACACCTCTAACCTTGTTATTGTACGAAATGCAATAGAGGAAAGCTATGACAAGAATCCTTTTATAAATGATATTAGCGTAGATTCAGAAAAAATTATAGAATTTTCTGCTTTCCTTAGTGAATTTTTTTCAACAAATGATAAAAAAATCGAAGAATATGAAAAAAATAACCCTTCTTTCAAAAGTAAATATAACAAAAAATTAGAAAACATATCTGGATCTCTTATTGGAAAAGCTGTTGGTAACTCCATTGGATTTTTAGTAGATGGACAGAACAGTGATGTATGTTGTAAATATATAGATATAGTAATAAAAAAGACAATAAATTTATATGGCATTGACAAGGATTTAGGTAAATTTGGAGCTCCTCGATATTGCTTAATTGAAGGTAATGAAAAAAGAATATTGTTTCCATATGGACAGTATACAAAAGATACTCAAATTACTAGAGAAATGTTAATGTCAATTGAGGACGGAAAGTTAAATATTGAATCTTTTAAAAGAAGATTGAGTTTGCTTTATGGTCAATCATCAGTAGAAGGATGTATGAGATCAGCACCACTTGGAGCTATATATATGGGTAGAAAAGATCTTTGCAAATCAGTATCTAATTCACAGTGTATTGATACTAATATTTCCACAACTAGTAGAGCATGTGCCGTATTGATTGCTGAAACAACTAGGTTAGCAATTGAAAATAAAATAAAACCATATGCCAGATATAATCTTTTAACAAATTCTAGTATTTTTTGTCGGCAACTTGTATTATCAATAATGTCAATTGAACCAAAGTTGGAAAAGTACATTTTGAGTATACCAGACTTAATAGTTATGAGAAAAAAAATTATAAGAGAATCAGAACTTGAGTACACAAGTGCTTGTATTCTTGCTGATAAGCAAATTATTAAAATAATTACGTCAGAATGTGCAAAAACTTTTGGTGAAAAACTATCACATGAAGGAGAAACAATATCTTCTTCAGTAGTACAAACTACTATTTTTTCTATATATTGTTTCTTATGTATTCCAGATTTTTACATTTCAGCTATATGCATGTCAATTAGGGCTGGTGGTAACACTGAAACTATATCTGCAATAGTTGGTGGAATAGTAGGAGCAAGATTAGGAATAGAATCAATTCCATCGTATTTTATTCAAAATATTAATGATCAAGGAAATTATAAATCAGATGAATTAATTCAATTATGTCAAAAATTATACTATCAAAGTTTTACAAATGTAGATAAAGAAATAACAAATCAAGTACAAACTTTTGGAACAATCTATCCGTATACTCAACAGGTAAGTACTCAACCATCTATTTTTGGAACTACTCAACGGGTAAGTACTCAACAGGTGACTACTCAACCATCTATGTTTGGAACTAGTCAACAGTCGACTACTCAATCATCTATTTTTGGAACTACTCAACAGGCGACTACTCAACAATCTACTTTTCCAAAGACTGATCAATCTACCTTTAAAACTCCGCAAATAACTCTATCAGCATCAATGTTTGTAAAACCACCGCCTTTTTTATCAAGAAATTCATAAAACAAGTTATCAAAATAATATAATTCATACTATTTAGTATGAATTTGTACTTAATTAAGTTTATTATTCAAACAATTACCGTTTAATGATAATTATTTAATTTTCAAATTAAAGTTAAAAACCAACTGCTATTCCTTTAAACCATAAAGGACCTACAATTGTGTCGTTAACAATGAAGTTTTGACCATTATCAGTTGAAATAGAAAGAGGATAATTAGAAGGACTGTTTCCGACAACAATCCATTTATTGTCTTTATATGATGTAACTGCATATGCTCCATGTTCTAATGATTCACTACTGTCGTAGCAGCTACTAAAAGTATCAATAGCAATAATACTTGGTACCCATGTTTTTCCTTTATCTTCAGAATAAGATATGCAGTTACTTTGTCCCAGATAATGTTCACAATATCTGTTTTGTACTACAACAAAACGACCACTTGAATTGCATGATATAGCAGTCCCATTATTGTTGCCTAACTTTGTACCAGTTGGAAAATTCCAAGTATTCCCATTATCTGTAGATAATATAATAGGCCATGTATACTGTGTATTTGTAGAATAAGCTAAGATACAAGTATCATCATAACATGATAATCCGCAAAAAGAAGAAAGTAAAAAATTATCAAGGACTTTTTTATTAGTCCAATTAGTTGTAATATCACTTGTAGTGTATATACTAGTAGTACTAATATATGGGGGACTATTAAGAGTACTAGTACAAACGGCAATGAAAATATTATTTGGATTAAATATAATACTACTACATTTATTGAATGGCAGTCCTCTAATTGGAGTTAACGATGATATATACTTATTAGTTGAATAATATATTGGAGAAGTTATATCATTACCTATTACAACCCACATTTTTTTAGAATCAATCCATAATACTCCATTACAATTCTTACAATTTAGATCATCTGTTATGTTCCAATTTTTAGCATTGTCGGTAGAATAAAAAACTCCAGTGTCACCTACAGCAACCCAGGTGTCTATACCATTAAATGCAATACCGTTAAAAGAAGTTTCATCGCCATTATAATTTTGTTTCCAACTATTTATACCATCATTTGAAACATAAATAACACCTGTTGTATTATCAGGTGTAGTAGTATCATATTTTAATCCAACAACAACTATTACATCAGGAACACATCTTAAATCTGGTGAACATGTATTACCCTGATCACATGTATTAGCGGAACATATGCATTTGTTTCCATCTGTACATACTTCTCCTGAATTGCAAAGTGGATTACATGTATAACCGCATATATTAGGACCAATACAAATTTCACCACCTGTACAAGGTTGATTACACGTATAGCCGCATGTATTAGGAGCAATACAAATTTTATCACCTGTACAAGGGTTATCACATTTGGTTTTACATATACCAGATTGACATGATTCTCCAAGTGGGCATTTACTTGTATCACATTTACATACACCAGATTGACATGATTGTTCACTTGAGCAAGTCGGAATGCATGGTATATTACTTACACATGATCCTCCATTACAAAATTTTCCAGTAGGACAATTACACACTCCACCACATTTATCAGATTCTCCATTACATAAACCAGAACAGTTAGGTATACATTTATTCTTGTGAAATATTAAATAAAATACAATAGATATTATAAATAAAGTAATTATACCTAATATTATAATAATTTTTGTTTTATTTTTATTAAAAATCATTTATTCTACAAAAATATATTATTATTTTCATAAATTTTTCAGTTTAGTTTAAACCTTTTTTCTTTTTTTAATGTACAAAAATACGGATAATATTAGAGAAATAATAAGTATAATACTTACTACTATTTTAATTACTATAATACGATTTTGAATTGATAAATTATTATTATTAGATTCAATTGTATTAGGAACATAATAATTAGAAGTTGCCTCATAATTTATGTATGATATACATGCTGAACCGATTATTAATACACTAAAAATTAATGACAATGTTATTCCTACCCAATAAATCATTCGACCATTGTGATCGCTAATAGTAATATTTAATTTATCGACGGAAGTATATAAAAAAAGTAGTGTAAATATAATACATATTAAAATTAGGTACGTAATTAAATTTACAGCCCAATACTGTCCAAAAGATGCAATTAAAGCTCTTTTTATCTTTACCATTCTATCAATTGATTTGTCGTTATTTTCTTGGTTTTCTTGGCGAGATGTAAAAAATAGAATAATAAAAAAACTTAATATAATTAAGCATATAAGTATATAAATTATATATTTTAAATATTTCATTTGTTATTTCTTATTAACAAACATATTATCAAAAAATATTAATGAATTTAAAGTTAAATATAATTTTTTTAGTTTAGGATCTTTTTCTTTAATTACATCAGCTTTTTTAATAATAACAACTTTCTTATCTTTTTGTTTAAATATTGTATTTGGAAATTCTTTATAAACTTCAGACGCATCAACACCTGTGCCTTTTGTCTTATCTTTCCACTCAATATAATAAAGATTAATATTTCCTACATAATTTTTATAAATTATTTTTTTTCTTATCATATCTTGTTGATCAGCTTTAACTACCACTTTTTCTGGAAAATTACGAAAAAGATTATTTAATTGTTCAGGTAATTTTTTAGGTTCATATGATTCATTACACTTTCCGTGATTCATAAAAAACCACCTAAAAATAGTTTTACCATAAATAAATTCACCTATGTCTTGTCCTACATTCTTATAACAATCTGATGTAGGACCCGTACAGAAACCACCTGAGCAAATTGTTTCCTTTCCACCACAATCATTATCATTTTCACATGTTAGAGGATGACATATACCTATATCTTCACCTAACTGCATATTACATATTCTATTATTACCGCAATCTTCATTATTTTTACAGGTAACTGGCGAATCATATCCTAAAGAAAAATAATCACAATATTTTTTTGTTATGTGACACTTACCCGTTTTAGGATTATAAGCAAAAGGAGGAATATCTGTAACACCTGGAGAATTACTCGAACCATTACAAGAATCTGGGTAAGTACCATCATCATTAGGTTGACATCTTGATAAAGGTTGTTCGCACCATTGCTTTAGAGCCCAGTTTCCTAAAATACATCTTCCACCAGTACAAACACCAGAATCACATGTTGATGCTCCTGGGCAATCTTCTGAAGTTCTACATCCTTCACATTTATTCTGACTTGAACAATTTAATCCGTTTGGACATGGTTCAGAATCAGAACAAGTAATATCTGATCGCCATTCTGTATATTGAGTATTTGGTGGTGTTTGACATATACCATCTTGACATTTATTTGAATCACAATCGCTAGGTAAAGAACATGAACAAAATCCATTGTTACATTTTTTACTTTTACAAGTGTTTGCATTATCACATTTTTGTTTTTCTGTGATAATTTTGCATGATTTTGTGTCACAAATATATGGAATTTTGCTAGATGAAAGACATAATTTTTCTGTATTAACAACACATGTTCCAGAATTAGTATTAGGTACAAAAGAACATACTTTATTATTTGTAACAGGATTCAGAAGACAATTAGGTGCACCAAGAACTTTTTCACAATCACCATCATTAGAACATAAATGTTCTGATCTATAAGAAGGAGTAGACCATTGTTGCATTTTTTTATTTTCTTTCCATATCATACAATTTTCTTGCCCAGACGGACAAATTTTATTTAAAATATTTCTATCTTGACATTTTTTAAAGTTTACTTGATCTCTTGCATAAGTCATCGCAGAAAAAATATCATCAGTTGTCCATGATCCAGACATTTATTTTATTATATATAATAAAAATATTAAAAGTAAAAAGAAAAAAATAAGAAAAGCAGGCCAATACTTTTTAATAAAATTAGCGACTACAGTATTTCCATCAGATAAAACAGATGCCAATTTATTTTCTAATTGTTTAAAATGTGAATCTTCTAATTGATTTAGAAGTATACCTCCGTTAGGAACAAAAATAGATTCTCCTAGGCTATTAATGCGAAGAGAAGATAGATATTGTGCCATATGCTTTGTAAATAAAGCTGTATATTCATCGCTTTCCTGGTCGTTTAAAATGAATTTTGTTGCTGTATATTCTATAGGCCAAATATTTAAATATTCTGTATTCCCATAAGAATCTGTAATTGAATCATATGCTACAATACCGCTTTCTCTAAATGCTTTATTAAACGCATTTGTAAAATTATTAAGATCATCTGCAGTCATTTGATCATTATAATGACATGGATCCGATGAATCAAAAACCATTCCTATTAACTGAATGATAAATATTACACCAACAAGTTCTTCAACGAAAGGACCAGCTCCAGCTAAAACTCTAAGTAGTCCAAAATCTTCTGCAACTACCGATATAACTTCTTTTGTGACAACTGAACAAATAGCAGAAGTATTACAAGATGCAAAATCTATTATTCGATCTTCTGCAACTTTCGTAACAGTTGCAGTTAACTCTGACTTTAGAGTTCCTGACGCTAAAGAATATACAAGTCTTTTTAAAACTATACTATAGATATTTTTGATTGCAAAATCTATTCCAAAAAATATTCCTAACATTTTCATTCCCTCTGGTGTAAAAAGACCTAGTACCATATTTGAAAAAGCTTTTAATAAGACAGACGAAGCACCCTCTATTTCAGTTCCAGTTAAACCTGCAAGAGACTTTATGTCATATAATAGAGTAGACGAACTATTATTACTGCTACATATACTATTATAATAATCTATAGTTTCTTTTGTATAAATTTTCGAATACGCAGAAGGATTTTTACAATATTCTTTGAATGACATTTATTATTATTAGTTTTTTTTATTTTGTTTAATATATAAATGGCAGAAGAAGAAATTTTCGAATCAATAAAAGACGGTGGGTTAGATAGTTTTAAAGCTGGGTCAACAGCAGAAGCAGAACAAGCAATAAGAAACGCTTTTAAAGACAAACCTGCTGTTAATATTGATTCTATTACAATAGTTGACGATGCAACAACAGGTAAAAGATCTATTGTTAGAAATGGTAAATCATATCCTTTAGATAAATTGACAACTGATCTTAATGGTGATTTAAATGCAAATCCACCTAAACCTCCTGATTTAAATTCTGCAATAGAACCATTTTCAAATGTTGACGTAAATTCACCAGATTTTAAAACCCTTCAAGAAACAAAAATAGAACAATTTAAAAATAGTAATGCATATAAGGATAGAGTAAATCTTAATAAAACACAAAATCAAGGAACAAATGTTCAAAATCAAGCTGGTGAAATTACTAGCGACAATTATAATAACAAAATAAGAGAATTAGAACAAAAATTTAATGCTAAATACAAAACTTTAGAGGAAAAATGGAATGAAACAAAAACTAAAGGAGATAACGGTGGAGGCAATTGGAATAAAATAAAAAATTTTGCAAAATTTGCAGGTATTGCATTCGGTAGCCTTGAACTTTATAATTTAGTTGAAGATCATAAAAATGCTATGAATGGTTGTTGGTTAGTTAATATATCTACAGGTGATAAATGTAAAATATTACCTTTAACATGTGATTCTAAAGCACGAGAAAGTGGAGATTTGTGTAATAATTGTAGTGTTTGTCCTTCAGGATTAACTTTTAATCCGTGCAATGGGATAAAATGTCCAGATAAAACAACTAGTGATTTTCCTGGTCAAGGTTGTTCTAATTGTTGTGATATAAAAACTAAATCTCCTAAAGGAAGCTGTATTCCACCGACATCCAGTTGTGATGGTAATGATGGGTGTGATCCTTTATGCGGACCTTCCTATCCAAGTTTACCATCAGGATTTTCCATGACATGTGTTAACGCATCTTGGTGGCAGGCATTTGCCGATGTAGTAGGTGATATACCAGATGATATTTCATCTACATTAAGTAATATTCTTAAATGGGTATTAAAGATTGGTATTATTATTTTAATTTGTATCTTTTTATTTTTTGTAGTTAAATTTTTTATGCAAAAAGTTTTAAAAAAATGAAATAATATAATATAATATTTATATATAAATGATCTTATATTATATTTTGTGTTTATTTTTTATATGTTTGATTTTTTACATAATATATTTGTCTATAAAATCAAAAAAAGAAAAATTTACATTAACAACAACTCCTTCTTGTTCTAACTCACTTGTTCCATGCGTTAATGGTCAATGCATAAATTGTTCTAGTGATTTTGAATGTGTTACAATTGATGAAACTTCAGAAAATTATATGTTTAACGGTGGAAAAGTTCCTATCGGCTCATATTGTTTACCTAAAAAAACAGGTAGAACAAACTGCAATAGATATACAGGGCGTTGGGTTTGGACAGCAGGTGAAACATCCCAAACATGGAAATGCGAATGTTTATATCCAAATTTATTTTATGGTGAAGAGTGCACAATACAAAAAGCATGTAATAATGACATTTATCCAAATCCAAGTCCTGAGCTCAGTAATAAACTTATTGGGAATCCTAATATTTCTGATGTTAAAAACAAAGTATGGGATCCTCAATTTTCTGGTGCAGATGTACTAATGATAAATCCTTATAAAACAGATATAAATGGTGAACCATATTTTATTTGTCAGTGTAATCAAACAGATCCAATCATGAAAAATTTCCCAAATATACCATATACTTGTAATCCAGACACGTGTTGGCGTGATCAAAAGACAAGTAGTCTACAAATAAATGAAGATGGAACAATGCTTTGTGATTGCGATGCTAATACTGGCGGTTCTGTTGTAACAGACAGCACTGCAAGTAATAAAGGTACTTGTTTTAGAGATGACCTAGTTTGTGGCGTAACTAATACTTATGATCAACAAACACAAAGTTGTAAGTGTACTAATAGTAATTGTGCTGTGAAATGCACTAATGGTTTTGGCGTAACAGGAGAACCTAATTGGTTTGGAAATATTATTCAATGTCCTGGAAATGAAGTAGGAAGAACCTGTTATAATACGTGCAATGATCCAAATACATGTGATCCACTTGGAACGGCGTCTTGCATCCCTGATTGCGATATGAAAATTTCATATAAATGTAATTGTAAAGATATTCCAGCTGGTCCAAAATACTCTGGAGACAATTGTAATTCAGTTTGTTTGAACCAGGGAGCATTCCTTGGGACTTGTAGGACTATAACGAGTGGTAAAGTTGATCATGTCGATTGTGATTGGACACTTCAAAAAAAATGTTGTAGTGGAAGTGCTAAGAAACCAGAGCTAGGAGGTAGTATGGTCTACTTATGTGAGTAGTAAATTTAAATGCAATGACCAATTTTACCAAAGTCTTTTTGAAATTGTCCGCTACAACACACTTCCCTACATATATCTGTATTACACTCAGTTCCAGCAACGTATTTACCAGAACTATTCGAACACCTGTTATCATCTGAAGACTCCCAAGGACATTTACATTGTTCGCATACTTCTTTATCTGTACCTGATTTTTTATCACCAGTAACAGTGCATTTACCTCTGTCTTCGCAAAAATTTGGATCAATACAACTTTTTTTACATATATATAATGTTGGAGAAGAATAATCCCTTTCTCTTATATAACCGTCATTGCATAAACATCCAAGATCTTTATCAGCAGTTCCATTAACACATGGATCCGGAATACATATATGATTATTAGCTGAACATTGATTTTTTACCGACTCATTAAATATTTTATCACCTGGGCATTCTATATAATTATTATCACAAATACAATTACCATCGCCATCACTATGTCCGTTCGGAGCGCATCCATCTTTTACGCAATATTTATTCGTTTTCGTTCCAATATAATGTTGTGGACTTTTGCATTTACAAATACCAGTTGTAGGGTCTGTGTCTTTATCGACAATCCATTTTTTATAACAAGATTCTTCATAACATATTTTGGGATCAGAACTAATGGTAGGATTACATTGATCATCTGATTGACATGATATAGAACTTCCATCGGGAACATAAAGTTGATTTCCTGAATTCTGATAATCACATGCAACTTCTACATCGCAATCTGTTCCATTGATTGATTTTGTTACTAATTGTGGGTATTTACAATAACAACTCCAATTATAAACAACATGTCCTTCTTCATCAAATGTTTCAGTTAGAATAGTATCTGATGTTAAAGGATTGCAAGTAATACTTGTTTGTAATGGTGGTAAACACCATCCTTTTCCAGGATTAGAGTTTTTTAAGGAAGTAAATGTACCATAACCTGTGTTAACTTTATAAGGATGATTATCATTAACTACAACGCATTTATAAGCCGGTTGATTATTACAAATATTACATGAATTATCTATATCTGAAGCATCGCATTCTAAAAGAGATGAATTAGGAGTAATAAAACATGTATGACCTGAAGAACATAATTTTTTATTATAATCAGGGTTAAATTGACATCTTTCATTTTTTGGACAATCTGCATCACTATTGCATTCATCTTTGTATTGTTTACTTGATGACAAATTTATAATAATAATAAAAAAAATAATAATAACAGGGATTGCTATAATAAAAATAATCTTTTGTTTTTTAGAAATCATATTTATTATATAATATATATAATAAATATGATTTCTAAAAAACAAAAGATTATTTTAGTATTTGTTATTATTATTATTATTATTATTATTATTATTGCTTTATTAAAGTTTAATCACAAATCAAATAATGATAATAGTAATCATAAAAATCCAATAATTGGATCGCCAAAATGTAGTAAAATAATGTATTCATGCAACACAGATAATGATTGTAAAAAATGTGAAGAAACTATTGATGAAGGTGTTGAATTATCATGTATACAAATGGAAGGACAAACAGGAAAAATTTGTTCTTTAAATCCGGCTATCAAGTCAAAATGCAATAGTAAGATGGGTGCAGTTAATGTTTGGACAGCATGGGACAATCCAGACAGAATGGAATGGGACTGTTTTTGTACAAGACCAGATTGGGCATCAGCACCTGATTCTTTAGGTAAAACAGTATGTAATTTAAATCCTGATATTTGTAAAAATGGTACTTTTACATGGGATACAAGTTTTAATGTTGATCCAAACCCAGGTTTTTGTTTTTGCAACGAAGGACATTCTTTATATACAAACAATGATTATCCAATTTGCGTTCCCAATGATACTTTAACAGAATATATGTATTCTTCTGGTCGTACTTATAATAAAGATAAAAGATCATGTACATTACTAAATAATTGTAGTGGCAATGGATATTGTAATCCTAAAATAAGCATACTTGATACTGATGAGTGTATATGTAAAAATGGATTTTCTGGAAAAGATTGTAGTATTAAAAATTGATAAATAAAATTTACATATATATATTAATTTTAACTTTATTAAAAATAAAGTTAAATAGTAAATGTATATTTATTTAGCGCGATTTTTGTCAATAGTAACAGCTATTTGCGCTGCATATTTATTATATTATAAGATTGCAAATCCATATTTCTTTATTCCGAGAGGTATATCTAATACAAATAACTCTGTTCAGATAGAGTATTATACACAAGGTAATACAGTATTATTTAATATTATACCTTCAGGTATATGGGTATGGTATAATGGAACTGATGCTTATGTATATGGTCATCCAATGGATCAATCATGTATTGATAATATTAACTTTGAAGCTTCTTATAGGTTAGATAAGAGTCCAAATATTCCGAGCGTATATTATACATGTACAACAAAACTTGATACTTTATTTACTCGATATAAACAGCTTCGTGCTAAGTATATATTTCATAGTTTAAACAATCCAGCTAAATTCTCAGCTAATGATGCTATGAATTTACTTTTAAATAAAGGAATAATAAGTAGTTAGAATTGTTCTAAAAGATTGATAATTATATTAGGGGTCCCGGAAGATTTTTTGGAGATATTGTTGGAAATGGCATATAATTCATAATAACTTTATCTTCTGGTTGTATAATATCAAATATTGCTATAATAATGAAAGATATAAAAAGAACAACAAGAAATACATATATTTCTCCATTAATCAATTTCATTTATTCTAATAAAATATATTAATAAACCTCTAAAATGTTAATTTTTATTTAGACAATTATTAGAAAACATATTTTTGTAAAATGAACCTGATCCTTATGAAATATCCAAATTCTCAATTGAAAATTGATTTAGTTGTCGTATATCTTTACACTTATTTACAATATTATTCTAATAAAAACACATAAATTATTAAAATTATATTAATGAATTGTCTTAACTTTATTAATAAAAAGTTAACACTTTTACAAAAGCTAACAAAAATTGTTAGAATTTTCTAATTCTAGTACAAAGTATATGTTTACAAAATGGGAATAATTCAAAGAATTAGATTATTTATATTGAATTTCTTACGGAGAAGAAGATCTACAATATGCAAAAAATACAATATATTTAGTAAGAGACAAATGGAATAAACAGAAAATCATTATACCATTTCTAAAAAATATAGAAACTCAGAAAATTTTTAAACAATGATCTCAGGATGAGTGTATATCGGTTTATATTGTTCTTTATAATACACAGATTTATCGTTAGGTATATAGGAAAATAATGGTTGTGTTATACCGGACATATCAATACAGTTCGAAAAACGCATAGGATCTTCAAATGTATTTTGTTCTAACCTTTTACATTGCATATAATTTTCTAAAAATTTTCGACATCTATTTGCATGTGATTCACCTCCATATATTATAACGTTATGTGGTCTTTCAGGTTCATCAAAACCACGTTTTTTCTCTAGTATATCAGTATTAATATTAAATTCTTTGAATATACGTGAGAGAAGATATCCATCTGCAATTGCGCTGTTTACCAGAATTAAACCTATTCGAAATCTTTTTATGTATCTTATAAGTTTATCAGCATTTGTAGGAGATATTATAATTTTTATTGGTTGTCCTTTTTTATCTAGTGTCACGTCAATTTTTGTAAGAATCTTAAAAAGTTTTGTTAGGTTTTCTTGTATTGTGTTCTTAAATTTTAGTGATTCTAATTTGATTTCATTCATAATAAATGAATAGATAAGAGTTGATATTGTAGATCTATCCATTTTTTTCTTAAGAAATGGATGGTCAAATAGCTCTTTTTGCCAAAGATCTACAAATTCTGTATCTGATGAAGTATCTTTAATCTTACGTATAAAAGGAAAAAAATCTGATGAAGAAAATATAGAATTAAATTTAATTATAAATGTTTCTATATTTTCTTCATCACTTTTTTCTAATGTACCTAGTGCACCAATTAAGTTAGATACTACGTCAAAATGACCATCAACTACTCCTTGTCTTATATCAAAGAAATGAGAACGTGAAATATTACAGTTTGGATTAGTATTTCGTGATTGTACATCTGATATACACTCTCTAAAACGATTTGCTAAAATATCTAGACGAGTATTTCCTGTAGAATCTGTCAAGTCCGGATTATAACAAAAATGTGCCTTTTCCTCCAAGAAAAAATCAATATATGAATCTGAATTAGTTAACAATTGTTTCATATAATCTTCTATAAACATTGATACATTTTCTGGTGGACAATCTGTTTCTGATGTGTGAAATTCTCCAAATATATATATAAGTAATTTCATACTAGGATTCCAGTGTAAAGTAATACTTACTGGTCCTTTTATAAAATTTGCAATTGGTTTATTAGCTAATCTATGATTATTAATTAACCGCATCAATGTTTTTTTGTTATTACATGTATCTGAGCTTTCTAAACATTTTTTGGCTTCTTCATAAAGAGATTCTCTAAGAGATATACGTGTTTCATTAAGAATTGAAGTATTATAAGAAAGAACTAAAGAATCTATAATATCATCAAAACTATTCATTTATTATAAAAAATATTTATTTTATCATAAAGTTATATAAAATATTTATTTTATATAATAAATATATATGTTCTAGGTAAAAATTAAAATTATCTGGCTTAAATCCCTTGACAGGACATAGGATATTGTAGTATAAATTAGCGGTACTCATGTTGTTTATGCAATAGTAACAAAAAAATTATTAATAATTTGAGATCTGCTAGAAATCGGTTTACAGGACTAAAAACTTGTGAATAAAAACGACACATCCCAATTAGTTGATTTAGAACTAAAATATGTACACTTAGATATTTTAAAGAAATTGTCAATTTTGATTAAAAGTATACTCAAACTATTAATTTCACCACATCATAACCTAGTATTTTTGATCCTGTAGTACTCGTCACAACTTCGAGTTTTGTTTTTTATATTACCGAATATATAGAGAATTTGTATTTCAAGTTTTACAATTTGCCTTACTGTGAAATCAGAGTATATCATATTTTTCTACAAAAAAGGAAATTGTAAGTTAACTTGTTGGAATTTGTGGATAAGGATAATTAATATCCAAAAATGTTTTCCAATCGCTATCTGTCTGGTAACCTATTCCTTTTTCGTTAGGTTCTCCCCATTTTAATGCCTCGTTGATATTGCCACCATCTGTGTCATAATAGTATACAGGATTAAAATATTGAATAGGGTTATTATTTACTGCAACTACGGGGTTGGGGTTAAGAAGCGTCTTGCAATCAGGCCATCCTGCACATTCATCATTGGGTACTGGGGTCCACCCTTGTGACTTCCACACACCAATTGCTTTGGAATTACCGTTATATTGACAATGTGGATCTAACGGATTAAGATTGCTAGAACAAGCTGCGTATCTAGAATCGTGATCTAAATTGTCAAATATTCTATAACATTTTTCTGGATCATGTGAACCATCTGTAGGTCGTACATATTTATACGCATTATTATTATTATTGTCAGGATTAGATGGATATTGGCCATCTTTAGTACATTTATATACACATGTGTTTAAAGATTCATTCAAAACCCATCCTTCATTTTCATCACATGGTGGTACACTATAGTCAACTAGTTGGCAGTTATCTCCGTAAAAACGATCGTGGCAATAACATTGACCATCATTACAGTCGCCATTGTTCGAGCATGAGACGGAATCCGTGCAAAAAGGTTTTTCGCAGTGATCTCCGTGCCGATTAGGTTTGCATACACAATTACCGTTTACACAGTCTCCGTAGAACGAGCATGAGGCGGGATTCGTGCATACTGGATCGGTATAGGTCTGATTAACTGTCTTTATATTATAAGTATTACTAAGAGTTGAGTAATTGTTTCTCATTTATAAATATAAATAAAAAACATTATTTTTTTATGTAATTAAACTTTAGTTATTAGACTTTATTTTATTATCTGAAAATTTGTTTTATATGGTTCTTAGGATTAGAAAAATTGGTGATAAAGATTTATGATATTTAGTATAAATATAAGTAACTTTATGTTTAGTATCAGGAGAAAGTTTTTGATCGTTTTGATAATAATCTATAAAGGGGGTTAATATTTAGACCACTTGATAACTTGTTGGAATTGATGGATAAGGAATTGAAACATCCATTCCGTCATCAGAACCTATTCCTTTTTCGTTAGCGGCTCCCCATGTTATTCCTGTTACTTCACCTGCATAATTATATTGATTTACAGGATTATAATAATCAATAGGGTTATTATTTACTGCAGTAACAATGTTTTTATTTTTAATATTCAGACTACAAGTTGGCCATGCGGTACCTGGACAATCATCAACGCTATCAGAAACCCAATCTTGTGTTTTCCATTTATGTACTGCTGGAGAACCTTGCCAATAAAAACATCCCATATTCCAGGGTGCGAAATTGGTGTGACAAGCTGCATATCTAGAATCATGATCTAATTGGTCAAATATTCTATAGCATGCTCCTGCTCCCTGTGAACCAACTGGAGGTGGTACATATTTATACGCATTATCATTATTATTGTCAGGATCAGGATTAGTATTAGATGGGTATTGTCCATCTTTAGTACATTTATATACACATGTGTTTAAAGATTCATTCAAAACCCATCCTTTGTTTCCATCACATGGTGGTACACTATAGTCAATTAGTTGGCAGTTATCTCCGTAAAAACGATCGTGGCAATAACATTGACCTTGCATACATTTTCCGCCGTTTAAGCAATCGGAATCACCCGTGCACTGAGGTTTTTCGCATCTATCTCCAGTCCGAAGCTCATCGCATATACACATACCATTAGTACAATCGCCGTGTCCAGAGCATGACGGGCGATCCGTACAAAAAGGGATTTGGCATTTATCTCCGGACCAAAATTTCGAATCGCATACACAAGCACCGTTCAAACATACTCCGTTGTAGGAGCATGAGGCGCGATCAGTGCCAGTGCACACTGTATCGGTATAGGTCTGATTAACTTTCTTTATATTATAAGTATTAGTAAGAGTTGAGTAATTGTTTCTCATTTATATTTATAAATAAAAAAGATTATTTTTTTTATTTAACTACACTTTAGTGATTAGACTTTATTTTATTATCTGAGAATTCGTTTTATATGGTTCTTAATTACTAGTATCTTATTATATTTAAAGAAGTTGATCACAAAGATTTATCATATTTTGGTTGATAGTAAATTTATGTTTAATAAATTCTTATTTAGGAATATTTAGACCACTTACTATCATTCCAAGGGAGCATACAAAGTTGATCTGTAGGTGTTATCGATAAACAATTAAGAAATGTCGAATTCAGAGGTTTTGGACCGTAGAAAAATACTCCAGCTTTGTCGTTTTCATCGATAGGAAACTTTCCGTAAAGAGAAGGTGAATTATATCCATCACATGTTAGACCTTTTGCGTTAGAAAACCAATATTTAACATTATCGAGTCCCCATCCCCATAAACAAGTGGGAATATTACTACCACTATTATAAGCATCAATAATTTGGGAACGTGTAGCAATTTGCCACTTGTTTTGCACTCCGATATCAAGTGCATCCGAAAAAGTAAAACCTAAATTAATATTATTTTTTCCCATAAAACTGTAATAAAATACTTCACGAACATCAGTAGGTTCTTTATAACAAAATGGTGAACTCAAACAAGTTGGTGACAAACCTTCTTCACATTTTGGTGGTATATTTGGTGGGTAGTCTGCATTACTACTACAAATATAATAAGGATCTTTATGGTTAGAATCACGAGGATGTAACCGTAATGTTGTGCCTTCGCAACAATAAGATTTTAAACATTTGTCTTCAAATGGATTTTCACCTTCTTTATAACAATCCATAGATGGTGGGGGTGAATATTTAGACCACTGATCCTTACGCCAAGGAAACACACAAAGTTGATTTGTACGTGGTATCGAGAAACATTTAGCGACAATATCTGTTTCTAGAGGTTTTTTAGCGTAGAAAAATATTCCACATTTTTCATTCGGTTTGGGGTCCTCTACGTAAAAACCAGGTGACTTATATCTATCACATATTAGACCGTGTGCTTTAGAAAACCAATATTTACGACCATCGTGTCCCCATCCCCATAAACAATTTGGAATATCAATCCCGTTATTATAAGCATCATAAATTTGGTCAAATATAGCAAGTGGCCAAACATTGTCAACTTGGATATTAATTGCTTCCTCATAAGTAAAACCTATACCATTATTATAATAAAATACTTCTTCATTAGAAATAGTCTGATTTGAATTATAAGTATTACTAAGAGTTGAATAATTACTTTTCATTTGTATATAATATTTATAAAATTTTTTAAAAAATATTACAGTTGTGAAACTTAATCATAATATATTAACGAGATTATGATTAATTTTTTAGAAGCTATAATTTGAGTCAATATTATTTATAATCGTAGTCATCAATTTAGTATATTCTGGAATTGAACAAACTGGAATAAATGTAGGATTCTTTGGTTTCTATCAATTAACTTTCCGTAAAAGTTAAAATACAGATTACAATTTTTAACTTGTTCTATTGTTATTTCTGTATTAATTTATTTTCAAATGTCGTATATAACACTCATATCCAAAAAGAATGATTTTCTTCAACATGTAATAAACTAGCATGATGTATAAGATTGAATTGAGATACGTATCTAAATGATACGCATACCAACGACACGTTATTGTTAATTCTAATTGTTGTTTGTATAAAATAATTTTTCATGTTTTCTATTTCAGACATTTTATATATAAAAATTTTTAACTTATCAAATCATTTTTTAATACGCCATGTATATATTCCGTTAACATTTGGTTTGCTTGTATACATATTTCCATCATTTCCAAGCATAATTTTATTATGACATTTATTTGCTGGATAAGGTGGGCTTTTTCGAGTTGAAGAATTATATTTTGCTGTTGTTTGCCTTGTACAATCCTTAGCTTTTTTTGTAGAACTTTTCTTTTTGGGACTTCCTACTATTTGTTTACCTTTAGAACCATTTCGAACAACACATCTGCCACTATCAGGATTTATAATTTTACCTGCTGGGCATTTAGATTTTTTAGTACTAGATTTCTTCTTTCCACGTGCTAGTATTTCTTTGCCTTTGGCACCATTTCGGTCAACGCATCTGCCAGTATCAGGATTTATAATTTTACCTGCTGAACATTTAGATTTTTTAGTACTAGATTTCTTTTTTCCACGTGCTAATATTTCTTTACCTTTGACACCATTTCGGTCAACGCATCTACCAGTATCAGGATTTATAATTTTACCTGCTGGGCATTTTACCATTTATTACAATGAAATGATTAAAATAAATTTAAAAAAAAATCTTTAATCATAATCAGTCAAAAGACAAACATTGTCTTTTTTAATTTAATAATATTTTTTGATCTTATAAGTAAATGGACTATCAAAATGTTTGTGATACTCTTAGAAAAACATATAATATAAACTTTCTTGATCTAGATGAAAATAAGATAATAGGTCAAGAATTTGCGAAAGCAGCAGAAACATATCGAGATAGTAAAAAAGGAAATAAAGTTCTTATTGATCTTATATATAATCACTATAATGAGAAGAAACCTTTTCCAGCTTTTATTGGAGGACCTCAAACTCTTACTATGCACTGGAGTAATAGATGGAAAAAAATAATATATATATTTGGAGAACAACATTCGAATGAGATAGATTGCGAAAAAAGATTAAACACAAAAAAATGGGTTTCAATTGAAAACTTTTTTCAAGATCTTATACTCAAGACAGACGTTTATTTAGATATTTACTTTGAATTTCCAGCAATTCAAAAATCAGAGAGAAGGTATTACGATAGTTTTAAACCTTTTCCGACTGATTCTAGGCTGGATATACTTTTTAAGCGTTTTAAAAAATATGTACAACCAGGTACAAAAAATCAAGAAGATTTAGTAAGAATTCATTATTTTGATTCCAGAGTTGAAGATCATGAAGGTACTCGGGTTGGTGTTTGTGATGTTAATTGGTTTGAAATAAAAACATTAGCTTTTACCGATTTAAATCTTGCTTATAAACTTAAAGAACTTGTAAGAAATGATACTAGATTTAGGTGGGTGTTACAAAGTTTAGGATTAAAAGATGATGAACTTTTTATAAATTTTTGGATGAAGCAATATAAAGAAAATAAATATAATGCTTCCGTCTTATTAAATTGTCCACTTCAAGCAGAAATTTTAAAATTTATAGAAGATCAACTTAGGTTAGAATTGAAAAGTGATGATTTTGTACAATTAAGAAGTATGTTAATCAAATATATACCTCATATTCTATCAGATACACTTGAAGATGATAGCATTGTGGAATTCTTTCAATTTATAATTAAAAGTATTACTGTGCCTAACGCATTCATTGCAGATGTTTATACACTTGCAAGCATATTTAAAGATTTTGAAAACGTTACAAAACAACCGAGTCAGCAAAACTCGGTTATTATATACGGTGGAAATGCACATTCTGAAATATACCGAAAATTTCTATCATACATCTACTTTGAAGAGCTTATAGTTGAAGGAAAGCCATCAACTGCTGATGAAAAAGCTACATGTGTTGATATGAAAAAATTAGATAAACCTTTTTTTTCGGACTGGTTAGGTTATAAAAGTAAATCTTTTGTTTCCGACTTGAAAGCTGCAGACTTCGGTTGCACATTACCGAAAGCAGACAAAATTAACAAAGGCGAAGAAGGACAGCGACAGCTCATATTGCTTGATACTTTAAAAATGTTTGAAGAAAATGACGTAAGATACCATCAGCTCGCATTTGAGAATCTTTCACGATGGGCTTCCGAAGCTGTGCAACAGTCGCCAAGACATAAAGAGTGCGTAGTGATAGTGCAACCTGGAGACTGGGGTGAAGTGACGCATGATCTAACCAAGAAATACGGTGTATGTTTTGCATCTCTTAATATGGCGAACGCATATGGACCAGGTGGTGGATATACTGATGGAATGGTTGCACAGGAAGAAAACATGTTTAGGCGCACAGATTGCCATTTTGCAATTGTGCGTAAAACCTTCATGCGATCGGATGGGTCAGAACAGTACACAAGTGAACAATCTGATTTAATAAACGGCGTAAACGGTCGTGTATATCTTGACACGGAACATCCACGAGTGTGCATTAGAGGGCCGGAAAAACGCACCTTACGTAATCTTGGATATGATTGGCTTGCAGATGATGAGATCTTTCCTTTCTATGAACTTAGAGCGGCTGCTGTAGACTTGCGGTCTGGAGAAGCATACAATCACGAAGAGACGAGAAAGCGTGTAGCCGCACAGCTCGACACTCTCATCGAAGCTGGAGTTCGCCATGTGGTGCTGTCGGCGTTTGGATGTGGTGCATTCATGAATCCTGCAACGTACGTTGCTAGTGCATATCACGAAGCACTAAAGGAAAGGTACATGCACTTTGACGTTGTTGCTTTCGGGATCTTTAACGCTGGTTACGGACCAAATAATTTTGCACAGTTTGAGGCAGAGTTTAAGAGTTGGAAAGTTCAGTAGTAGAGATTACGCAATTTTTATTATTAGATGCAACACATGAAGGTCATCACCACCATAGTCGAGCAGGATGATTGCACAAAATACCGCTCTTTCCAACAAAGTACTTTAATCAGGAATCGCGATTACTAAGAGACTTTCTCAGCACCGATAGCTATGAAACTTTACTGCATGCGGACGCCAAATATGATTTATTTATAAATCATATTGATAAGAATACTTTTTTCAAGATTGTCCGTTATTAAAATATTTAAAGAAATATTACACATTTTGATCTGATGTGAATAAAAAGTCTGAATCGTCTATCTTTTCTACTTTATTATAACCAAGAGACAAAATATTCTGAATTATTTCCTGCTGTTTAGTTTTCATATTTTCATATTTTCTTTTGTCATCATTCCATATTTCGATTAATAAATCTGGAAGATCTTTTTTAAGAGTTTGTTCTGCTCCAATTAAAAATCTATCTTCCATACCCTCTATATCTACAAGCATTAAATCTATTTTATCCAGTTTTATACTGTCTAGAGGAACAGAAAAAATTCTTAGATTTTCTAATTTTGCGATAGAAGTACTCCTTTCACCTGTAATAAGATCATTACTTGTAAATACATGCATTCCGCCATTGTTGTTCTTTAGACGATCATTATTATCATCCATAAAAAAAACATTTTCGTGTTTATCTCCTAAAGCCATATTATATATATGAACATTTGATAAATTGTTAATATCTAAATTTTTCTTTAAATGATCAAAAGTCTTTGGAAATGGTTCAAACGCTGTTACGCGAGAAGAAATTGTTGACATTGGAAGCGTTATAGTTCCAATGTGAGCTCCTACATTTACAAAATGACCTTTTTGTTTCATACGAGATTTTAAAAGTTCAAGTATTTTAGAAGACCATTGTTTACCATTTAAAACTGTTTTTTTGAATCACGTCTTCTTTATTACGTATTTCATATGAAATACCTTCGATTTTTACACATTCTACCATTTATATTTGATAAAAAAATAACTTTAGATTAATATATTAAAAATATACCAAAACTTTGATTAAAATAATAATCAATTGATTATTATATTTAATACTCGCACAATTTAATTAAATTAAATTTAATTATATTTATAAAACAATAAAAATGAATAAATAAAGCATTTTTTACATTGTTGGTTGTTTATTTTTAGTATTAGTAAGTATTTCAATATTATTATTTTTAACGTTTAAGAGCAAGTGTAAACCAAAATGTGATGGAATTAATTGTGCAGACGGATGTGGAGGAACTTGTTGCAATTACACAGCAATACCCAATACTACAACAAATAAAGGGTTAAACGCATGTTACAATTCAGATGAGAAATCTGTAAAGGAATTGTGCGATAATATCGATGATTGCAAAGGCTGCAACTGTTGATCTTATTCGTATGAATTAGTAAGAATAATATTCTTTATTTAAAATAAAGAATAAGTTTTTAATGAGAAAATGTTTTTAATTACATTGTATTACTAATTTTTTTTGAAACAAATTGATTTAAAGATTATCTTCTTATAGGTAAGAAGTATATTACGGCGAGATAAAGCGGTTAAGGGCGTAGTGACAGGATGACAACCAAATCTTTTCGCAAACCCTAAAAAATACCATTTTTGCTAGAAATTTACCTATTTGGTATTTTCTAGCCTCGATTTACTTCTTACCATGGAGCTACACATGGTTTAGAAGCTCCGTATGTTTCTAGTAGCGGCTAACTCAGTGATACTACATCGGTATTACAAAACCAAAATTTACACGGTATGAAAAGACCAAACCCCGTGGATTTACAAAGGTGAAAACACGCGTTTAAATCTTCAAGGGTGTAAATACATGTTTATTTATTTTCAGATTATTATCTTTGTTTTTATGATTTTACATATTAAAAATATATTAAATTACTTTTATAATAAAGAGAATTAATGTTAAAAATTATTTATTTTTTATTGATATTATTTTTTATAATATTATTATTATTAGTGCATGTCATTCTATTTAAATTTATCTCTGAAAATTCTAAAAATTCTGAAAACTATATGGAGTTTAATTTTATATCAACAACATCAGATAATATACATCTAAAAACTATATGGATTTTGTGGCTTCAAGGGTGGAATGAAAATACTCCAGAACTAATATTAGAGGTTAGAAATTCTTGGACAGAATTTAATAAAGATTGGAATGTAATAGAGTTAGATTCAGTAAATATTGCTGAATATCTAGATTTGAGTTCAAAAAGTCCTATTCGTGTTCTTGCTGAATCAAACATTCCACCTGCAGCTTATTCGGATGTAATTCGTCTTAATTTACTTGAAAAATACGGAGGTGTATGGGTAGATGCAACTTTATTATGCATGCGTCCATTAGATGAATGGATATACGATGCATTGTTACCATCAGGTTTTTGGATGTATCATGGTAGAGATTACGGAAAAGGTCCAGCAAGTTGGTTCATAATCAGCATTCGTAATTCTTATATTATAAAACAATGGGCTAAAGAATGTATGAATTATTGGAAACTTAAAAATTATAATGGAAAGCCACATGATTATTTTTGGATGGATGAATTATTCACTAATCTCTATTTATCGGATAATAAATTTTTATCAGAGTGGAATAATGTTCCTTATTTATGGTGTGACTCGTTTTCTCAATCTCACATGATGAATGGTAAAACAGGAAAAGAATGCTCAAAAATAACAAAGAAAAGTCTTCTTTATAATCCTCCACACGTAATAAAACTTACACGTCATTCGTCATCTGTTAATCTTTTATCAGATACAAATACAAAATGTGCAATTGAAGCATCTAGAGAAAGACGATTATTATTACATGATAAATTTTATGATCCTTTAATAACAAATAATAGAAATATTATGAGTAACTTGAATTTTACAGACAATACTGGTTTACCAGATATTACATCTAAAATAGGAGTATTTGCTGACTGTGGTTGTGAATTTAGCGTTAATTTTATAGTTGAATTATGCAAAAAATATAATATCACTCCATTAATATATGATAAATGCGGATTTTGTAAAAATGTTCCAACTGAAGTATTTTGTCGCCCTTTGCTAAATACCGGACGTGATTTAGGAACATTTTTATGGTTCGTCACAAAATATTATCACGTTATTCCAGATGATACTCAAGTATATTTTTCTGCTGGTAATATGAAAAAGCACAACAGAGGTGAAAGACTAGAAGAATTGTTCAGAGGCAATTTTATAAAATTAGGACAACTTGATTCCGAAAAGAATTTTTCACTATCTGAATATGAAAATACACAACTTTTTAGAGCTGAACTACCTAATTTTAAACAATGGTACATAAAATATATAGGAGAATGGATTCCAAATAAAAAAGTTATTAGTTTTAATGCATTAGTCAGAACAACAGGTGCTAATATTCGAAAAAGACCTCTGACAACATATATTAATGTATATAATGAGCTAATATTAGCAAATAATAATGAAATAGTTCATTATATTGAGAGAGCTATTTACGACCTTTTTAATTAAAACTCACTGCTTATATTCGTATGAATAAGGACGACTCTTGACGACCATATACTCTATCAAGTGCACAACAGGTTAGTCGTTTGTTTATAATTATTTGCCAATTTTTTAACATCCATATATTTTTATATTATAAAAATATAAAATTACAAATTAACATACACTTTTCGATATATTATCCATGATGTCGATGTGATCAAAGAAATTTTCCAAATAATGAGACGATTTTTTAATATATTCTTGTATACCTGGAAGTGACACACTGGGTATACAGGATGAGATGTAACATTTTAAAAACCTACTGTAGATTGATGTTTTGAGAGAAATTTTTCGTAAATATATTATTTTTTCAATCATGTCTTGATTGAGAATTTTCATATAATTAAACTAAAAGTCTACGAAAACTCAATATCAGCCTATACTAGAATTTTTACGTTATGATTAATATTAGTTCTTCTTATTTCAAGGAAATAAACTGTAATACAATGCATTAGGTTCACCAGTAGGACCATCCGTAAATGGATAAGAACTAATCTGACCAGTTGAAGTAACTCCATTACAATAAGTTGGAAAGTTAGCCCAATCTTCAACACAAAACCAAGTTACACAAGTTAAACCATGATCAAACCACGAAGCTGTCTTTCCATTAAATAAAAATGGTGTAGTTGTTAAAAGACCTGGAAGATCTACACCAGGTAATACAAATGTTCTATCAGAACAAGTAGAAGGAATCGAACTAGGATTAGTATTTGCATAAAGTAATGTTTTTGCAAAGTCGGCTGATTCTTTTATATATGTCTTCATATTATCACTAGTATCGTTTGTAGATACATAAGCTACTTCTGTCAACCATATTTGTTTACCCTTATCTATATCATCTTTAAATTCGTCCATATATTGTAAAATTTTATTTTTAACATGATGACTATATTTATAATATGCATGAATACTTATAATTTTAAGTGTATTATTCCACCAATTTGTTTGTTCTGTTGTTCCTGCTAAAGCAGCTGCTTTAAGTAGAGATAACCAGCCATTACATGTGCATCCTTTAGTATCAGTACACTTATTAGGTGCGGTTGTTATACTTGTAGGAACATCACCATCAAATGTTGTTTTATATGCATCACACGTACCCCTAGCGTTTTGTGACATAGCAGGTGATACTACTATTGTATTTGGCTTTAAATTTTCACACTGACCAATAAATTTATCAATAAGATAACTAAAAGTATTTTTGTCTCCTTGTTTTATTATACTATCTGGAGTACATTCTGTAATTGTATCGTTTTTTTCACTAAAACATCCATAATCACCATTATGAATCCAATAACCACTGCTTGTTGCTGGCGCAGTTGCGTCGGAACAAGGTGATTTACTTGGATCTACACAACCCCCTATCATATCTGGTTCATTAGATAACATTACGTAATTATAATCCGATGGTAAATGAGGTTCACTAATAGATGATCCCCATAACATAGGTAAAAATTGTATATTTAAGTCTGGAGTCCAGTTATACTGTTTTTTTAGTTGTTCTAAAGTTAACATAGACTTCCAGTTCCAGAAACATGTTATTTTACCTTTCAATTTAGCCAAATCAATTATTTTCTCATCTGATATATTTGTTTGTAAAGCAAGGCCAAACATAACCTTTTTTTGATTAGATTTAGAATGAGAATTATGTTTTACTATATATATAATAATACCTATTATCAATAGTAATAAAAATGGTATTATAATAAATAATAAAATTTTCTTCGACATTTTATTATTATATACGAAAAAAATTAAAGTCCAATTTTCATAATTCAGAAACGACACATATGATGTATAATTGCTCCATTTATCAACATCTCTGGTTAGTCATATTCATTATCTGAAACTTTGTCGCAGAATATTCCGACATTTATGTATATAGGACTTTTTGAAAAATAGTTTATATTCATCTTACTCCACAGACTTTTCAAGTGTTGATCGACGCTTACGTACTGGTTCATCTTGTACTAGATCAAGTGTTGATCGACGCTTACGCACTTTTCCCTCTTGTATTAATTGAACTTTCTTGTTTAATACTAAAAATATTGTCTTGATTATACAGACAATAAATACAATGCAAAAAAGTATATACTTAATCAATTCGATAAAAAAATCTACTTCATAATTCATGTTTTCTGTCTTATTCACAGTGAGTATTTGCAAAAAATCAAATTTAAAAATACATACTAATGTTTTATATTATTTTGTTCTTAATAAATGACCCATTAATCCTTGTAATGCAGGTGGTTTATTATCTATGTAACCAATTGGAGGCCATGAATTAAAAAATGGTTGTGGTATTGTTGACATGTCTATACAATGTATATAAGAATCTTTTTTCTTTAGTCCAGTCTCAGCTATTTGTTTAAAATCAAGTTTGTTCTTGAGGAACAATCGATATGTATCTGCATGTTTACTACCTGTATAAATGATAATGTTTGTTGCTTTTGCAGGCTGATCTGTTGTTCCGACATAACCTTTCTCTTGCATTTGTGTGAGGTCAAAATTTTTGAACAATCTAGAGAGAAGATAGACGTCTGCAACTAAACTATTGACACTAATCAAGGAATTATTAATAAGATTAAAAGATTTTTCAAATTCTTCACTTGTTGGTTTATCTTCATCTTGAATTATAAACTTTAAAACATTTTCAGTATGTTTTCTCCATAATAATTTATTTTCGTCCATAAATTTTTTATTTTCTTCCTCGATAAATGTTTCAATTGCAAGTCTAATGCTATTATTATGTTCAAACCGTCCCAATTCTTTATGTGTATATGTATTTTGAGTAGTCTGAGATATTAAAAATTGTAAGATAATATCATCATCAGTATCACTAATGTATTCAAGCATTTTGATAAAATCTGAATTATCTTTTAAAAGTTTTTTGGCTAAATTAGCAAAAGAATATTTATCTTTTGTATCAGTTATTTTTCTAATATTTTGAATCTCAACTCTAAAAGCATTTATAATATTACTTCCTTTAATAGAACCATCGTTATCATTATATCTAGAGTCAAAATAATGAACTCTTGAAAGACGACAGTCTTTGTCGGATCTTGTTATATAATTAATACAATCTTTAAAATTATCAAAAAGTTTAGATAGAGCAAACTTTTTCTTATCACTATCATAAGGATCAAAATCGACATGATATCCTTTTGATTTTATTTCGGTTGCTGGAACTTCAAATAAAAAATCTATAAAACAATCTGTAGTACGACTCAGCTCCTTAAGAAAATATTGAATTGACATTATTTTTGCTCCAGGAACATCAATTTTTCTGTCTTGCAGTCCAAGCTTGTAACAATCTATCTTATCAGAATGATGTTCACCAAAAATATATATTATTTTTTCATATGTTTCACTCCAGTGAACAGTAAGATCCATTGGACTACCTATGTATTCGGGTTTAGGTTTTTGAACAGCAAAATGATTATATATAAGATTCATTAAAACACTTCTACCTTTTCCAGTATCTTTATAGTTAGTAGATATTTTCATAAATTCTTCGCCTATTATTTTACTTTTATTATCAAGAACATTCGTATTATAAGTATTAATAAGTTGCTTACAAAGTTTTTCCATTTATTTATAATATTATTATTTATAATATTATTATTTGTCAGAAAACAAAAACTCGTACAATTAATATAACTAAAATTCAGGTCAATAGTTGTTTTCAACATAAGAAGAACTAGAAAAGTTAAGAACATTAAATTAGGATCAATAATAGGTATTTATAATTCTAAGATTGTTAGTCATTTTTATTTACGGAAAATAAAAAATATTTTAACAATTATTATCTTTATATAATTTCAAATTTTTTCGAATATATCTGAATTAGATAATAGATTACTGTAACATTGCCAATTTTATAAAACGTGTGATATTGTGATGTACTTAGTATGGTCGATTTTTACGTCCAGTTCTGGCAACTGCCCTAGTACTTTTTCCATGATGACCAATATCACCATATTCTGTTGCTGTATCGTATGCTACTTCTTTTGCTGTTTTTTGGCGTGATTCTGATTTTTCTAGTTGTCTATTTATAATATTAATTTCAGATTGACTTAATGAAAAACATTCTTCTCCTCCACCAAGTAGTCCTGGACTCATCATAGTACTCACACCAGTCATACGATCATACTCATCTGCATCATAAATTTCAGTCATTTGAGAGCTAGACCTAGAGAAATTGTTTTCCAAATCAACCCATTGATCAGGAGTTATAGCAAGATCTCCTTCACATACTTCTATCTCAACTATATGAGTACCATCACTTGTTGCAATGTATCTTTTCACATCATGAACCGGCAAAATGTAAAATGTCTTTTGCTTAGAAATCAAAATTTTTAATAAACTCCATACAGGAATATATACATTGTCGCCTCCTACTGTTATAGACGTAATTTTAAGATATAATTCTGTATCTTCACCGTTACGGCGATAAAACCATGTATTGTCATTATGTAAAGATTTTCTCAAAATTGATTTGGATACACAAATTACTCCATAATCAAAATCAGAAGGACTTTTAACATTTGGAGTTACAAACAAAATATTTTCTTCGAGTCCACCAGTATCTTTTGTTAAACAATCTTTAATACTACCTTCTTCAAGATCATACCAGTCATAGCATTTTTTATGTTGAGGTAATATTTGTTGTTCAGGCAATGTAGATAAATTAGGTAACTCCTGTGAAAATGACTCTTTAATTAGATCAAACATTGTCTTTTTAAGTTTTTCAAAGGGTTTTGTATCTATTGATTGTCCAGTACTCATATCAGTATATCCTAGGTGAGTACAAAAAAAAGTTTGAGGAAATCCTATTATGTTAGGTTTAAAAGTATTCAAAAAAATATTATTAAAAATATCTATTACCTCTGTTACAAGTTGATATGAAGTCTTTTTATTTGTAATTGATTGATCAAGTTCTTTCATGTCTTTATAAGTAGTATTGTCAGGATTTAATTGAAGATACAACATTCTTACAACTACTGTAAATAGTAATCTTTTTATCAAAAAAATATTGATTGGTACATCCATCCAATTATACCACATCACGATATGTATTATAGCTAAACATTCTTTATTATGGTTTTCTAATCCTTCTACTACCCGTACTAAAGACTCCAACTCATAGTGAAAAGTTCCTACACTTTCTGGCGGCGGCATTTATTATTTAGTAAATAATTATTTTATTAAAAAATTAATAATAATTTTATTAAAAATGTGTGAATCCTTCATTTACAAACGGTATTTACACCTGTGAGTTTAACTTTCGGTAAAATTAATAATTTATTTTTTATATTCATATTATAAATTAAATATGAATAGTTATGCACATCAAATATCATATTCACAAGAATTACCTCCTTATATTCTAAAAGATGGAGTACCTTTTGGTGTAAAACAAGTATCTTCGTCACCTTTTAGACTTATCAATATATTTAGCGCTTCAAATGGTAAATTTACTGTTTTATATCCTGATGATGATACGATTAAAGTAAGAGAAATACCTAATTATCAAAAAGAAAATATTAACGATCAAGATTTATGGCAGTTTATTCAAATAGGATATACAGGAAATATAGTTTTGTTAAAACACGTTGTTTCTGGAAATTATTTATGTGTACCTGAAAATTCTAGTTCTCCTAAATGTTATAAATATGGGTATATAAACGAGAATAGATATATCTGGAATCTTCAAGATAGAACATTATTTTTTATGGATCCAGATCAAACATATTACGTATATAAAAGTGACACAGGAGTTGTTGTTCCTCTTACACCTTTAACTCTTGAACAATCTAAAACTTCTTTACCAGTAGGTGCAAATATTATTAGTTCTTTACCGATAGGAGGAAAGCCTTTTATGCGAATCCAACCTGATAACACAATTATAATGAGTGGTGTGAAATCGCAATATTATTCTAATAATTTGCCTATTTCTCATCCTTTTTGGTCAACTACAGTTTGGAATGTTGGCAGAGGTATTAATGATCCTGAAAATGAATGGTATTATTTATTACAACGTGGTTCTGAATTAAAACATTTAAATCTTCCTCCAACATCCCAACCTATGGGGTTAGGACTTTTAAAAAACTGGGAACCAGACAAAAGAGCTGCTGATATATATAATAGGTGTAATGTACGCTTACAAGATAGATTCGTAGATATAAAAACGCAAACAAAACCAGAACAAAAAACTCCTCCTAAAATAATGTTCGGTTTTACAAGTGGTGCACAAGAACGTCTTACTGAAGTCCAAGGAAGTGGTTTTCGTGAAAATTTTGAATACTGGCAATATTTAGATACATTTATGTTTATTGCTTATAATCAAGGATGGCCTCCACCAGAATTAAAGAAGTTAAATGTGCCTATTGGATTAGGTATTGATAACAATATTTCTGATAATTTGTTTGAAGTCTTAGAAGGATTTGTAGCGATGCAAGGTTCTGGTATATTTGCAATACCACCTAAATCATATATAGAATCTGCTCATAAGAATGGTGTCAAAGTGTATTCTGTTTTATTTTTTCAACAAAATACTTTTGGTGGTAAATGGAAATGGTGGTCTGAATTCCTCAAAAATCGTGATATTTATGCAAAAAAATTAGTTGATATTGCAGATTATTATGGTATAGATGGATATTTTGTAAATTTTGAAGCAGAATGGGGCGGTAAACCTATAGACATTCCTGGTACTCAATGTTCTATGTTTAAGGGTTGCGACCAAGCTGACTGTAAAGGATATTGGTGTAATTATACAATTGGTGGTTCCAACAATTGTGATGGTCAATCGTGTTCCGAAGGAGATTGGACATACACTGAAGACGGAACACCTACATCTAATTATGGATTCGATGGACAAGATATTAATAAAGATTATTTTACAGACTTTTTAAAGAAACTACGTACTTATAGAAATCAAAAAAATATTAACTGTGATATATGTGCATATGCTAGTATGGCAGCCGGGGGAGATTCACACAATTATACTTCTGGAATAAATAAATTTTTAACTGATTGGTGGTATGATCCAATAACAAAAGAATCAGTTGTTGATTTTATGCTATCTATGCCTCCTGGTGGACAAAATGATCCATCAAATATTAATTATACATTTTCTCATTCAAAGGAGGCTGTAAAAGGATGTGTTGAACAATATGATAACTATGGGTGGCCTATCAATACAGGACCGTCTGTCAATAAACAACCTCTATCATCATCTCTCACTTGTGGCCAATTAAACGGAACTTGTGATATTCAGTTACAAGAAAGAATAGCTAGTTGTTCTGATAACGATTCTAATCAAAATACGTGTGAAACAGCTGGATGTTGCTGGGAAACGAATGATAATCCAGAAAATTATCCATTTTGTTATAAAAAACAAACAACATCAGTCATTTGCCCAGACAAAGATTGTGGTGGAGTTGATAATTCACAGTCTCTAATACCCAAAAAACGATTTTTGGATTTTTTCATCGGCACGACTGCTGAAAAAGGATTTGATAATCAACAAGATTGGACTTATGGATATACAGATATTGATAACCCTGAACCTTGGGATAAGTATATATATTGTGGTACATTTGACAACTGTAACAATTATAAAGAAGCAATCACTCAGCCAATGTCTTCTTTTTTCTTGTGGCAGGCTAATTTGTCTCAAAGTAATATGGGTGCAAATCAGGGAAGGACATATAAAATGAATACAGATCTATATCAATCCTTATATGCCGGAAAAACAGGTCTTGTTGTTCATAATTTAACATCTGATCCGTATACAAAGGTTACTGATATGGGAATAAGTAATTTTGTACCGGAAAAATCTACTCTATCCGAATTACCATTCCATACATCATTTTGTCTAGGTAATGGTGCAAATTTTTATATAGATGGTGAACCTCAACTTTATTATGGATCGTGGACAGATAATATACAGGATCATCTTCCAACATGGAGATGGTGGTCAAGACAAACAACAACAAAAAATGAAACCGGAAAATATATAGAAAGCTTAATTCTTGCTATGGATTATTCTCGCTCATATAATGGAGGGAGTTGTTTAAAAATAGAAAGTATTTCCGGAATGGTAAATACGGATTTTCACTTATTTAAAACACAATTTTATATGAGTACAAAATTAAAATTTGTTGTATGTTTATCTTCAGAGTCTAAATGTTATGACTGTATTAAAATTGGATATACTCTAGGTTCTCAAGGTAATTTGGTAGATAATCCAAAAATTCACTATTTTAATATTACAAAAATAACAACTAAATGGACTCATTTTACATTTTATATTGATTCGAAATCAAACGACTACATTAGCTCTATTTGTTTATGTGCTAAACAACCAACTCCCGGAAAAACATATAAAATTTTTATTGGTTCTATATCCATTATACCAAATGATTTTAAAGATCCGAAAGCACCTTTTATACAAAGCGTTAATACTTATAATGTTAAAGATAATACTTCAAATCACTGTCTCAAATGGAAACAACAACCAAATATTTTATATTATAACATATTCTCTGGAAACTATTACATTGGAAGAATATATGGTAGTGGTACATCTAAAATATCTCATGAATACATACATTATAATGTCGCTAATCAACCAAAAAATAATAACTCTTTTTGGATACAAGGAGTTGGAACAAATGGATATAAATATTCTAATAAACCATTAAGCTCAGTTAAAAAAGTTTTATTTTTGATTTTTATATGTTTATCTTTAATTTTAGCTATGTATTTTATATATAATCATAACACAATGATTCATTTAGTTCGTTATGGTTTAATAGTATTCTTAAGTTTAGTAGTTTTATTTATTACCATATATATTAGCAAACTAAAATTTAATATTGTATTATCTAAACAGCCAGGAAATTATGGAGAACTAAGTGATGATGGAGGATTAACTATTGAAAATTGGCCAAACTGTAAGAAGAAGGCTTTTAATATTAATTTTGACGATAACAGGCCAAAAACATGGACATGGTTTTTGGAGCATATTAAAACTCGATCTATCCCACTTAAGATAACTTTTTTTATCAATACGTTATGGCTAAACAGAGATTTAGAAAAATACAAGAGTTGGATAACAAAATATGATGTTGATTATGGCGCGCATGGACATTGGCATATGAATCATAGTCAAGATAATATACCAACTCCTTCAGGAGTAAAATGTTGGGGTGACGATCAATCAGACGGATGTTGTTCTGATGGTACTCAAAAATATTGCGTAACTGATCAAGATCTTGCTAACAATGATTCTTCTTGTGCAAATTATATTAGAAAATATCTTTATGACGGTGATATGAAAAGAGATCTGGTTTTTGCATATCCTTATGGTGCATTGCCATTTAATTCGGACTCAACTCCTAAAAAATTATCATTTGATGCATTAAAAAATAATTTTATCGCAGCTCGTAATGTTACATGGGGTCAAACTCTCAGTTTTCCAGTAGCTTCTGACCCGATTTCCTTATTGGGTGGGTGTGCTAATTACCAAGGACAACCAGCTGGGTGTGATGATAAGGCTGGTGGATGTTCAATGGACTCATGTTCAGCAAACATTTTACAAAATATTTATGATAGTAATGTAACAAATGCAGCAGGACCTGAATTTTCTTGGCCAGGAGGTATTGATCTAAATTTAGACCCTGCATGTAGCAATTGCAGTATCATTCGTCAAATGGAAATTCGTAAAAAATCGTTGGAAAAAATGTTAGAATCTGAAAAACCATATTGTATCATGATATGGGGTCATGACTTTCACCCAACAGATAAAAATGGTAAAACATATCCATGTGATAAAACTTCTACATTAGGTGAATGTTCTGACAATGATATTTCATGTAAAAATAACGCAAAAGCTATGGCTCAAGAAACAGGTGTTAACGACTGGTTAGATCTTAAAGATATGTATAGATGTCCACCTGATATTGCTAGCGCTGATGATTCATGTGCACAAACATGCGTCAGAGGAGCTGTAATTGACGGAGTGTGTTCAGACACAGATATATTTAAAAATGCTTATAATGATCCAACTGGATATTATCAATCAGAAACTTTTTTACCAAAAGATCATCCCGATGATTGCGCTGCATGTGCTGATAGCTGTTGGAATCCATCTATTGGACATAAATTATTAGAAATGTTGGATTTATTAGCAGATAGAGATGATATATGGTTTGGACATTTTGTGGAAATAGTGCAGTATTTATATAATCGTAGATTTAGCAAGATAAATTTTGTATCAAGTTACAAGAATGTTTCTACATACAACTTAATCACAACATCAGCAATGAAAAAATTTCCTTTAACGATTTCGCTACCACTTGGTGTAAAAGGAAATATAGAAATTGATGGAGATAAACAAAAAATGTATCATTCCAGTTATTCTGGAAAATATTATGTAAATTTTTATCCAAAAGATAATACTAAACATTTGATTAAAGTATCATATTAATTATATTTTTCTCAAACTTTGTCAAGAACTTTATGATGTAATTGAATTACAACCACCCCAAGGATTTGAATTTAATGTGTATCCAGACATTTTATTATATAAAATAAAAATTAATTGTTATTTTTGCATAATTCTTCTGAGGTAATCAAAAGTTTCACGTGAATGTTTCTTTATACAATTTATTTTTATACAATTGAAATCATAAATACATTTTTCGTTTTATAAATAAAAAATGCATCTCGAAACAGGAGATCTTATTTTGTTTACAGCAAAAAGTTCTATAACTGGTTGGTGGTTATTTGATAAAGCCATTGAATATTTTACACATTCGCCTTATGTACATGTAGGAATTATTCTAGTAGATCCTCCATTTTTAGCTTCTAGCGGCACATACCTATGGGAGTGTGGTTATGAAGCATGTGTAAACCCAGAAACAGGAAAACAAAATCTTGGTGCGAGGTTAACACCAATCTCTGTTGCTTTGTCTAAAGATACAAATGCTTTTGTGAGAAAATGCAAAGTTCATATAGCTGATAAAAATCTACAAAAAATACATTCGGAGGTTTTTTTGAAACCATATGACATGTGTATTTCTGATTGGCTTCTTGCAACACTACGCCTTGATATTAGTCCTCAAAAAACAGATAGATTTTGGTGTTCTGCTTTTGTTGGATATATTTTCACCCAACTTGGTTGGCTCAAACCCGATACGGATTGGAGTATTATTAGACCTGGAGATCTTTCTTCTTCGTCAAGTTATTTATCATGGACATCGTCTGTATACAATAAAGATATACCTTATAAACATTCGACTACTTCTGACATTGCTTCTTTAACCTTAAAATTTAAAAAAATAGGTGTTGAATTTGAAAAAAAATCTGACACTGAAATCAGAATATCTCTAAATCAAGGATTTATAGACGTTACATTATCTGAATTTATATTTGATACAAAAGTTGTAGATACTATCAAAACATATCCAAATATGTCTTTTACAACCCAAAAATCTCTTCTTAAATATATTCTTGATATCATAGAGTTTGATAAAACACGTACGAATCTGGTGTATTAATATAAAATTGATTTTATACGTGTTTCTTTTTGACATCAACAAATGTTTTCGATATCTAATTTATTCAGTAAAAATAAAATTAACTCTAAAGATCTTCCAGACCTCGAAGAACTTGAAGAGAACGAAGAAATATATTTGCGATTTTTGTTATTTGACAATGAATTATTCAAAATCTATAGAACTTCTAGTCGTGATTTTGTTAATAATATCAAGATGTGGGCTTGCCAGAGAGATTTAAATATTTCACACGTCAAAAATCTTGAATTATCAATACTAGATCGTGGATACTTATTAGGAACTTTCAAGGTTATTCGAAATAAAAATGGAGAAATTCGACTGATAGATGGACAGCATAGAGTTACCGCTTTACAAAATATAATGGATAATGATGCAAAGTTTGATTGCGACAGTATAATAGAACTTTATGAAGTTGAATCTTTTGAAGATGAAGAAGCAACAAAATTATTTTTAGATGCTAATAACACTTTAAATATTACAAAAAAAGATACAAATCTTGACCTACAAAAAGTGTTACGACATTTTGTAAAAGAATACCCTGGTATTATTGTAGATGTAAAAGAAGGTAGTAGGTGTAACAGACCACGAATTAATAAACGTCTTTTAGCAGGAAAGTTAAGAGAACTGGTAATAAATTATGATTGCGAAAAAATTATAAAAGCTATATCAGAATACAACAAAAAATTAGGAAGAGTTTCTAAAGAAATGCTTATTCGCAAATGCGGAACTTATTCTGACAACATGTATGACATTGCTAAAGAAAATGGATGCTTTTTAGGATTAGTACCTGATTTTAAGTGGATCGACGAGCTAGATTTATTGTAAAATAACACCAATAAGGTGTTATTTTTATAAACTTAGGTTTCCTATTTAATTTTTGTCAATTGGTATTTCGTAAAGATTTGAGTTGGTTTTCAAGTTTTTCAATCTTTACTCGCTGAGATTCAATTTCTGTCGCTTGCCTCTTGAGCATTTGTTCTTGCTCTTGTTGCTTCTTGAACTCGCCAGAAAAACGATCGCATATCTCTCTCAATTCTTTTTCTGAATAGTGATACCGCCTAGCTGCCTCTTCAAAACATTCAAGAGCTTTTCCAGTATCTGGGTTTCCAACTAGACCAAAGTGTTTTAACACACCCATCGCAATCTTAGCATCTCCGTTAGCGTATGCTGAACTAAAGTGCTTGTACGCAATTACCCAATTGTAACGAGACATATACAACTTACCTAAGTGAAAATGAATAGATGAATTGTCGTCGAATCGCAACCCTGGAGTAGACAAGAGCTCTTGAAAGAGCTCAATGCTTCTGTTAGCATCTATAGACTCTAGCCATGTTGCCAACTTGAACTTGCATACAAAATCTCCTAAAGCGGCTCCTTTTTCGAGAAGTAGTCCTGTTTGCCAGTAATCTGAGTCATCTGCATTCCAAATAGCAGTTGTTATTTTTTCTAGTTCGTCTGACGCCGTATCCTTCTTGTCTTCGTTCATATTCACTTGGAAAGTGTTTGTAGTCATTTCTGTATTAATCTTTACTTTCTTCCTAAAAATTCAATTTGAAAAAGTTAACTTTTCTCTACACAATGGAAACTTAGAATCATGAGCAATGATTTTAACAATGCATGTTTCGCATGTAACATGTGAATTATGACACGGCCATTCTAACACAGTTCCTTCTTGCAAGCACACTACACATTCACCATTTGATTGTGAGAGTTGAGGAATTGGAAGATCAATAGGTGACCAAGCAAGACGAATACACTCTCTTTAGTAGAGAATATTCTTTCTCCATGTTCGTAGCCTAAACGAGGGGCTTTGAATTTTTTGCATCGTATCTTAAAGATACGTACTTTGAAGTACTTTTTCCATATGACTCTCCGATACGTGAATTAAACGAACAAAAATTGAAAGAATCATTTTTCATGTCGTTCCGTTTGAAGAGACTACGCGTATACGTGTCGAAATGAAATCTGAAACTGACAGAATTGTTATTTCCGTGTTCTTTTGGCAAGATTCCAACAAGAAATCTGTACAAATCATCTGTAACCACAAGACAAATGTTTTCCATTTCATCAAAAATTACTTTAAAAATCAATTTTACTTAATCAATTAGAATATAAGTTCATTTGCAAGTCTTGTTCGATCAGTAAATACTTATAAAAATAACACAATGTGTTATTTTTATTGATAAATTAGTATATTTACATATTATTTATTATTAATTTTACTGCGTCTTCAGCATTTTCGACTATAATAACTCCTGAAGAGCGCATTAGATTTTCCTCTCGTTCACAACTTTCAGAAGAAATTCCTCGTGTAGCAGAACGAACCACAATTGTAAAGTAACCGAGTCTTGCAGCATCCTTAGCAGTTGCAGAGACACAATAGTCGAAAGCAAGACCTCCAATCACCACATACTTGATGTCAAGGCTCCTTAAATTTCTGTCAAGTGAAGTAATCTCGCTCACAAAGTCCTCAGAACCAAAACCACTATAAGAATCAACATTTCTATTTGTACCTTTTTGCACAACAATATCAGTTGCCTCTTGCAAAAGACCAGGAAGAAACTCGTGACCAAGAGTTCCTATCTGGCAGTGTACTGGCCACATCATTTGTTTGATTCCATTCGAAAGAATGTGCTCTTTAAAGAGCACAGATCCAGGATTATTCACATGAAAGGATATATGATCAATAGGATGACTGTCTTGCGTTAGTACGACACACTGAAGAACTCTTGCTTTATCAAGTGCACTTCGCAAAGTATTGAGTTCATCCACAATCTCTTCCCCTCCGGGGACATATAGTGCTCCACCAACAGTTCCAAAATCTACTTGTGGATCAACTTGAATAAAAGCCGTTTTAAATGACTGCATTATATTATTTTTTAACCAAGATATTCTAAAAATTCAATTTAATAAAGGATACACTTATTGGTGTTATTGTAAGTTTTATTCCTGAAGATTTATAATTCTTTTTTCAATATCCAAGAGATTCTCAAAGAGCAAAGATACATTTTCTTTGAATGTTTCCAATCTTTTTGTCAAATTAACTGTTGTATCTGTTAGATCAACTAACTCATCATAATACGGAGCTAAGATATCTTGTAGTTCACTGTATATATCATCTCTGTCTGACTCTTTTTCAAGAGTTTCTATCTCTTCAGTAAGATATTTATCACTATCTCTGATTTTACACGCAATGTCTTCCAATTCTTTTGACAAGGAGTTATTTTTCGCAATATCGTCTTCCAAGTCATCATCAAAAGATACCTTTTTCTTATCAAGTAGTTTTTCAATTGCGATCATCTTTTTGGCTATCTCAAACATGTTTTCTTCATCCGAACTCATTATTAATGATATTTTTCTAGAATTTTTTTAAAAAATCAATTTTTTCCAGAAATAATTCATCGACTTAATATCGGATATTCAAAACATACTTTATTAATCTTATTTATCTGGTATAAAAATTAACAGCTAAAACTATTCGATGTCCATAACAAATTGCGTTATTTTTTAAATAACTTTGAAAACCTGTTGCATATGTCATACACTCAATACTTTGACTTTTATGCCAAATGTAAGAAAAGATCTTGCATAACTTCTTACACTCATGTAGCATATAGTATTTCATAATAATCTTATTTTACTTTTGAAAATAACGATATTTTTTCGTGTATAATTTCAATAAAAATAATTTAAAGATTTTATTTATTTATACAAATATTATGACTACATCTATTGAAACTTTCGCTTTTCAAGCTGAGATTTCTCAATTAATGAGTTTAATCATTAATACATTTTATAGTAATAAAGAAGTATTTTTGCGTGAATTGGTGTCAAATTCGTCTGATGCTCTAGATAAAATTAGATACCAGAGTTTAACAGACTCTTCTAAACTTGATTCAGAATCGAATTTACATATTGAAATTATTCCAAATACTGAAAATAAAACTCTTACAATTATCGATACGGGTATTGGTATGTCAAAACTTGATCTTATTAATAATTTAGGAACTATTGCTAAATCAGGTACAAAAAATTTTATGGAAGCTCTTTCTAAAGGCACTGATATATCTATGATTGGTCAATTTGGAGTTGGATTTTACAGTGCTTATTTAGTTGCAGATAATGTAGAAGTACACAGTAAGAACAATGATGATGAACAATATTGTTGGACATCTAATGCAGGAGGATCATTTACAATTTCGACAGATGAAAATTATCAAAAAATTACAAGAGGAACACATATTGTTCTAAATATTAAAGAAGATATGCTTGAGTATTTGGAATATACTAAAATTAAAGAAATTATTACAAAGCATTCTCAATTTATTGGATATCCTATCAAGTTACATGTAACAAAGGAAAGAGAAGAAGAGGTTGCTAAAGAAGAGGTAACTGTTGAAGAAGAAGTTACTAAGGAAGAAGAAGTTACTAAGGAAGAAGTAACTAAGGAAGAGGTAACTGTTGAAGAAGAAGTTCCTAAGGAACAAGTTCCTAAGGAAGAAGTAACTGTTGAAGAAGAAGTTCCTAACAAGGAAGAAGTAGTTGCTAAAGAAACTATAAAAATAAAATATGTTGATCAAGAAGTATTAAATAGTATTAAACCATTATGGACACGTAATCCAGATGAAGTAAAGACTGAAGAATATGTTAGTTTTTATAAAGGACTAACGAATGATTGGGAAGAACATCTTGCAGTAAAACACTTTTCAGTAGAAGGTCAACTTGAAATTAAGTCATTGCTATTTGTGCCTAGTAAAGCACCAATGGACTTGTTTGATAATAAGAAAAAGACTAATATCAAATTATATGTACGTCGTGTATTTATTATGGATAATTGTGAAAATATTATTCCAGATTATCTTAATTTTATGAGAGGAATTGTTGATTCAGAAGATCTTCCATTGAATATTTCTAGAGAAATTCTTCAACAAAATAACACAATGAAAGTAATTAAGAAGAATATTATTAAAAAGTGTCTTGAGTTATTTACTGAATTATCTTCAGATACTGATAAATATAAAAAGTTTTATGAACAATATTCAAAGAATCTTAAGCTAGGTATTTACGAAGATTCTACAAATAGATCAAAGATTGCCGAATTACTTCGTTATAATACATCAACATCTGGAGATGAAATGTCTTCTTTAAAAGACTATGTTACTCGTATGAAAGAAGACCAAAAACACATTTATTATATTACAGGTGAAAACTTAGAATTAGTAAAGAAATCCTCATTTGTAGAAAAAATTGTTTCAAAGGGTTATGAAGTTTTATATATGATTGAACCGATTGATGAATACTGTATGATGCAATTAAAGGAATTTGATAGTAAAACTTTGGTATCCGTTACAAAGGAAGGACTAGAATTACCAGAAGATGAATCCGAAAAGAAACAAATGGAAGAAGACATTGTACGTTATACTTCTTTGTGTAATAAAATCAAAGAAATATTAGAAAATAAAGTTGAAAAAGTTGTAATTTCTAATCGTCTTACAACATCACCTTGTTGTGTAGTATCATCTCAGTATGGTTGGTCTGCTAATATGGAACGAATTATGAAAGCACAAACATTAAAAGACACATCTTCGATGAACTATATGATTGGTAAGAAACATCTTGAATTAAATCCTAATCACGATATAGTTAAAACTTTATTAGAAAAAGTTGAATCAGAAAGTGATATCAAAGATGTTGTATTATTATTGTACGATACTTCGTTGTTATCTTCTGGTTTTACATTAGATGATATGACTAATCATTCTGATCGTATTTATGATATGATTAAACTTGGATTACAAGTAAAAATGGATTAAATAAATGTATGAATCAATTTATTATTTTCGAATAATAAATGTAAGATTATCTAGAGAACTAGATGATGAAATTAGGACAAAAAGCTATTTTTTTAGAAAATATTTATGGAATAAATATATTATTTGATTACCCACATATAGTGATCTGTTTATTTTAAAGTCTGATTTTTTTAGGTATTTCTTTAGATAGGGTAGACAAAATATATCTGATTTATGAATCACAATTTTGTTCAAAAATCTATCTAAAAATAATTCGTTAAACAGTATTACCACTATTAGTATGGTCAGAAAAATAATCACCTTTATCTTATAATAGAGTGAAATATTTTTATGACTTATTTTTAGCAATATGATTTTGATCTGACCAGAATAAACATTTAGTAAAATTTATATCTTCTATATTGTAGTAATATTTTTACAATGATCTACAGTAAATTTTTAATCTTTTTGATTGTACATACCTGCTGAATACCGTACACAAGACTTAGCTCCTTAAGAAAATATTGAATTTACATTTTTTCTATAATTTCTTGTGAAGTAGACTTAGTTGCAATCAGTTTTGTATTTTTTATTTACATCTCTTTTTGCAGACTGATCAATTCCAAAACCAAGAATTCCTCCTAATATTGTTTTCGAAAAGAGAGATAAAATATTATATCCTATTTCAAATTTTTCATAATTATAATCAGGATTTTTGTATACGCTAAATATTTGATATAATTGCCAAATACCAAATGCACTATAGAATATTACTTGAGTCCATATAACATATTTAACAAAATTAGGTATATTAGCACAAGTTGCTTTTTTAATATCTTTTATAGTTTGTTCAAATCTTGATATTATTATACCAAATACTCCCATCAATAAACCCCATCCAATTAGATTATAAGTAATTAATTTTATTATTTTCTTTTTGGAAGGTTTTTCTTGTAAAGCAAGTTCTGTTGATTGTCCTTGTAACATTACTGTTACAGTCGCTAGATTTGTTAATAATAAAGTATCTTCGTTGCTAACACCGACAGATCTTGCTATAATATTAATCATTAATGTAGCAGTAATTGAGTATTCAATCCACCTAATATAGTTGTTTTTATTAAGTATCATTTTATTATAAATTCCGCCTATTAAAGGTGTTTTGTCGAAACTTGAAATAAAATAAAAAGTATGAACAGCACATGTAATTGCAAAAAATGATATTAATAAATTTCTCAAATCGGATTTAAAAATAGAATTAGGTTTTTCGACAAGAGTATTTGTAACATATCCATCCACATTTTGTAGACTCGTACTATAAATTTTTAAATCAGCTGGTATATTATAGTTATCTATCTTTTTTTTAATCCATATTCCACAAAATGTACCGTGTGCAACCATACAAAGGGCATTTATAATTCTAAGATTGTTAGTCATTTTTATTTACGGAAAATATTTTTAAAATATTTTGACAATTATAAAATATATTCATATTATAAATTAAATATGAATAATTACGGACATCAAATTCACAAGAATTACCTCCTTATATTCTAAAGATGGAGTACCGCTACTAGAAACATACAAATTTATATGAATCCAGCTCCGTAAAGGAACTTCTAAACCATGTGTAACTCTATGGTAAGAAGTAAATTGAGGCTAGAAAACTAATCTCCAAAGTAGATCTAGGTAAATTTCTAGCAAAATGGTATTTTTTAGGGTTTGCGAAAAGATTTGGTTGTCATCCTGACACTACGCCCTTAACCGCTTTAACTCGCCGTAATTTCCTTCTTACCTATAAGAAGATAATCTTTAAATCAATTTGTTTCAAAAAAAATTAGTAATACAATGTAATTAAAAACATTTTTCTCATTAAAAACTTATTCTTTATTTTAAATAAAGAATATTATTCTTACTAATTCATACGAATAAGATCAACAGTTGCAGCCTTTAAAAATACAATTGTGTTATAATAATATTCTGATAAAACCCTTGATCTTTTTATACCAGATTGAGACAAAATGTATGAAGTTAATCTTTGATGACGAATTTCTTCTTCACATTCATGAAAAGGTATGATATTATTGATATCTTTCATTTCGAGACCATGTTTTCTCAAATAACTCTCAATTATTTCTTCTTTCTGCATTTATGCTTTTTTTATTGTTTAATAAAGAAATTTTCAATTTAAACTTAATTCCAAAATTAATAGATTTTTATGGACGTAGAAAATGAGTGTAAATTAATAGATTTTTAAATAAACTAATCTTACAATTCTTGTTTTGAGTAATTATAAAAATTATTTTAGTTATAAAATTGTATATAATATAAAAACTTTGATATAAATCATTGAAGAACATATCCGACGTTATACAAAATATATTAATGAAGACTTATCAGCTACATATAAAGATCATTTACATAAATCATTTGAATGGTTTGCATGTATAGAACTTAGTAAAAAATATAATTCTATCTTTCTTTCTTGGAAAGACGTTCCTCCAGATTTAAGAGAAGAAAAAGGTATGACCCGTGATATCGGAATCGATGCTTGGAATATTGAAGGAAATCGTGTACATCAAGATAAATCAATTGCAACTATCTATTTTCCGCTACTAGATTCATACGAATTTATATGATTCCAACTCTTTCGAGCTTCTAACCCGTACGTAGCTTTACGGGAAAATATAAGAAATCACATTATTTCATTGACGCACTTAATAAAAATGTTTCTTGCACCATTGACATCACGATCTATAATCAGATCGCAATTAGAACACTGATGCCCGACATCATTGACCGATCCGCATCGAGTGCATGTCTTGGATGTGTATTCTTCTGTGCATACAACTAATCTTGTTTCTTTCTCTATTTTACATCTTTCGGGATGGTTATATTTGTTAACCCGGTACAATTCCCAAAGGCACCGTGTGTAATCTCTTAATATACAAAGCGGCAAAATAATAAACATTTTTTATTCTAATCCTAAAAACTTACGCCAATCTTACTAGTTATAAACATACCACAGCCGGAGCAAATCTGCACATAGAATATATGAGTTCTTTTTGTGCAACACAATAAATAAGCGGATAAAAATAAAAAGTATCGAACTAAGCCAGAACAACTTTGTATAATTATCCATCTATACAATATAAAAATAATAAAAGTTTTTTATTATTAATATTTAAATAATAGCGCTATTATTTAAAATATAATAATGACCCTGTATAACATAACAACTGTATGTATTGGCCCTAAATTTGAACCCATTAAACCCGATTGGCTACAAAGAATAGAACAAACATGTAAAAATACTGCTATCCATATCTGGAATCAAGTTGACGGTAGTATTTTACGCCATGGTTTACAGTATGCTTGGTGGGACGTTATCCGTTTAAAAAAAAACTTAGAATTATTAATGAACGAAAAGAAACCGGTTATGCATATTGATATGGATATTATTGTAGAAAAAGATTTAATAGATATTGTTAATTTGCCGTATGATTTTATTATTTCAACCGAAATCGGCGGACCAAATGCCTTTCCACCCGAATGCAGTAATAAACTTGGCTTCGGTGTATGCAGCGGCCTATATGTTATAAAACCAACCGCCGCGAGCTTTATGTTTATGACTTTAAAAAATATGATGGATTATAAATTTAATAATTATAGTGACCAAGTAAATCTGATGAATTATATTACAACGAACCCACATCAAATTATTACCGAAGAAGTTGTGTTTGGCGGAAAAAACTATACGAATACTATTATTCTAATTGACAGCATTAAAATTTGTGTCTTGGATTTTGCGCTGGTTATTCGCGACCCGATTGTAAATAATGGGCAATATGCAAATCATATTAATATCGATAATGTGGACGGTGTAGAAAATTTTAAGAAATATTTTTACGAAAATTTGGAAAAATTACCTCTAACATGTCGGTGTGGGAAAACGCACCTAGGCGATAATAATATATGCAAGCATATCGAAATGCGAAAATAATATGTGAAAATATATATATATATATATCTTAAAAATAAAAAATATCTAATTCTCAAATAAAGGAATAACAGGATATTCACAAAAGAGTAAAGAAGATCTTATTAATATGCTTTCTAATTAATTTAAACTGTATGAATTATATCTGTTTTAAAAATTAAATTTTTAAAAAGTAATTTCAAAAATATATTTTATCTTACATTTCTAGAACAATTATGATTGAGTTTTAAAAGGAATTTAAAGTCAAATAGTGTATAATTATACAAGTAATGTATGACGAATACATAGAATTATATAACATATATACCAAAAAGTATGGAGAAAAAACAGCCATATTTCTCATGGTAGGATCTTTTTACGAATTATATGACATTATTAATACGGAAACAGGAGAAACAAAATGTAATGTTAAAGAGATTTTCTTTATATAATAAAATTATAAAATCAAGCTTTATTTTTTCATCTCTTTTAAAATTCTTGTTTTTGAGTAATTATAAAAATGATTTTAGTTATAAAATTGTATATAATATAAAAACTTTGATATAAATCATTGAAGAACACACCCGACGTTATACAAAATATATTCATGAAGACTTATCAGCTATTGAAATTGACACATCTACATATAAAGATAATTTACATAAATCATTTGAATGGTTTGCATGTATAGAACTTAGTAAAAAATATAATTCTATTTTTCTTTCTTGGAAAGATGTTCCACCAGATCTAAGAGAAGAAAAAGGTATGGTTCGTGATATGGGAATCGATGCTTGGAATATTGAAGGAAATCGTGTAGCACAGATGAAATTATATCAAGGATCGATATCGTGGAGAAACTTTTCAACATTTCTTAGTTGTTGTGACGTATTTGAAAATCCTCTAAAAATTCTATATCGTACAAAACAATCATCTGTTTGTGATATGATACAGTTTCGGATTGATAAAAATATTATTACAGATATTACTGTTACTGATGCTACATTTAGGGAAGAGTGTAAGAAAATACAAAAATTAACATTTACATCACATACATTACCAGAAGAGACAATTCTACGCCATTACCAAATCGAATCTATTGCAGTTTTGGAAAAAGGAAAAGATACTAAAAAGAATGTGTATTTGTGCATTCCGACTGGGGGAGGTAAAACGATGATTATTCTACATAATCACATTAATAATATATCTGAACGATTACTTGTGTTAGTTCCTCGTATTGTATTAATGGAACAATGGGGTGAAGAGTGCACAAAACTTGGTATCAAGCCTTACCTTATTGGAACAGGACAACATTGTAATATGGAAAAAATTAAAGACGAAACCATTGTTATTTGCGTATATGATTCATTTCCAAATATATATGAACACAAAGATAAATTTCAAAGATACTGTATTGACGAAGCACATAATATCAAAATACCAGAAAGATATATGGATACTGAAATAGATAATGATACTGAAATAGATAATGACACAGATGATGATGAAGAACAACTATCTTATATGGAATGTATTCAATCTTTATCTGATAGTAAACAAGCCATTTACATTTCGGCAACACTTGATCAACCTAAAGATGACTCTCTCTTTTATGAATACAAACTTCGTCAAGCTATTAATGAAGGATATTTGTGTGATTATCAGTTTGTGTTCCCTATATTTGAACAAGAGAATGTAAGTAATGATCATCTTGCACTTTACTTGCTTCATAAAGAACATGCATCTCATTGTGTGATTTATGCTTCTTCTTGTAAAGAAGGTAAAGAATTTACACAAATTTTAAATAAGTTACAAAAAGGTTGTGCTGGATATATTGATGCACATACACCATATAAAAAACGTAAACAATTATTTGCGGATTTTGAATCTGGAAAAATACAATTTTTGATAAATATTCGTGTCTTGATAGAGGGATTTAATGCTCCTCATATTCGTTCTATCTTCTTTCTACGTATATCAACCTCAGATATCTTTATCATTCAAGTTGTTGGAAGAGCATTACGTCTACATCAAGATAAATCAATCGCAACTATCTATTTTCCTTTCACACAAGAGAGTGATTTGGAAAGAATACAGAAATTTCTTCATCAATTATCTACATATGACGAACGCATCAACCAGACTATTTCTGAAAAGAAAATTGGCGGATATATATCAATAGAACATGGAGATATTAAAGATAATGCTGAAGATGAGGAGGAGGAGGATGAAAACATAGAAGATGTATTTACGTTCAAATATAATTTAATCGTAGATAGTATGGGTAAGTCAGATAAAATAGAAGAAATGATTAAAAAGAAAGCTGACGCATTAATCGAGTTTGTTAATATTAACAATAAGGTACCAAAAAACACTGACGTTGTGAAAATGGTTGTATATGGGGACTTTCAAGTAGGATACTTTTGGAATAATATCAAACAAGGACACAATGCTGACCTTTACATAAATGTGTTGTCAAAAAATCTGATGTTGTACGCAGATTATGAGAATACAAAAAAAGATAGAGAGCAACGTATGAATGTTAAAGTAATGAGGCTTGAAGAAAAAGGAAACTATCTTTTCGCCTTAACTAAAGTACCAAAAACAAGTGACATTGTGAAAATGGTTGGTTACGGGGACTTTAAAATAGGACATTTTTGGCGTAGTATCAAACAAGGAAAAAATGCTGACCTTTACATAAATGTGTTGTCAAAAAATCTGATGTTGTACGCAGATTATGAGAAGACAAAAAAAGATAGAGAGGAACGTATGAAAGTTAAAGTGATGAGCCTTGAAGACAAAGGAAATTATCTTTTTACCTTAACTAAAGTACCAAAATACAATGACGTTGTGAAAATGGTTGGTTACTCTAACTTTCAAATAGGAAGTTTTTGGTCTAGTATCAAAAACGGACAAAATGCTGACCTTTACAAGAATTTGCTGACAACAAATCCGATATTGTGCGCTGATTATGAGAAGACAAAAAAAGATAGAGAAGAACGTATGAGCACTAAAGACGAACCAGAACAAATATATGATGTAATGACAGTTCCTAAGTTAAAACAGTTATGCAAAGATAGAGGAATAATAGGTTATTCAGGAAGGAAAAAAGAAGAGCTTATTAATATGCTTTCGGTGTAATTTAAACTATATGATAAATAAACTATATGAATTATGTCTGTTTTAAAAATTAAATTTTTAAAACGTAATTTGAAGCATATATTTATCTTACATTTCTAGAACAATTATGATTGAGTTTAAAAAGCATTTAAACTTAAATAAACTATAAATAACTAATGTATGATGAATACATCGAACTATATAACATATATACCAAAAAGTATGGAGAAAAAACCGCTATATTTATGCAGGTAGGATCGTTTTATGAATTATATGACATTATGAAGATTGAAACAGGAGAAACAAAATGTAATGTTAAAGAGATTACGGATATTCTAGGCATACAATTATCAAATAAGAAAAAAGATTTCGGAAAGAATCACGATGGTTTATTCGCAGGATTCCCAGAATATGCACTTCACAAGTGGGCGGGCAGGTTAACATCAATTGGGTGGACTGTAGTTATTGTAGATCAAGTAAAGGATTCAAAAGGAAAGGTAAAAGAACGGAAAGTTTCACGTATTTTATCACCCAGTACTCATATTGAAAATATTCAGAATAATGAAACTCCTTATATTATGACTTTTTATTTTCAAGGAGTGACTAATCAAACACCCCATTTTGGGGCGGCGATCCTAGATTTATCAACAGGAACAACGCATACTTATTTAGGGAAAGCTAGCGGAAGACCAGATATTTGGACATCAAATTATTTAATTCAAATGATAAGTGTATTTCAACCAAAGGAAGTATTGGTCTATTGGAAAGCTGATATACCTATTGAAGAATCCTATTTTAAGAGAGTATTTGGTTTACACAATACACCGATCCATATTCGCAATTTAGATAAAAATTACACTGACAATTTCTCAATTGATTTGATTCGTTCGGAGTACTTAAAGAAAATATTTTCAATTAAATCTCTCTTACCGGAAAAGGTGTTTTTAGGATTACGTTCAGATTATGAAGAGTTGGCTCTATTATATTTGCTACAGTTTATCGAGGAGCATTATCCAAGTATATTGAAATCATTTCATAGAAACGAACCTTGGATTCCTGATGCAAAATTAATCTGTGGTAATCACGCACTGACACAATTGCAAATGTCTGCTGTCAATCAAAACGAATGTGTAATTGGTTTGTTTAACGCAGCCATAACTCCTATGGGAAAAAGAGCGATAAAACTCAGACTTTTATCACCTTATTCTCAAGCAAATGAAATTCGTGCAAGACTAAATGAAGTGAAAGAATTGATGGAATGGCCAGAAAACACACAGAAAAAATTAGATAGACAACTCCGATTTATGTATGATCTTCCAAGACTTCATAGAAAATTGCTATGTGGATTAATAACACGCCAAGAAATTGCTGGTCTATTTCAGACATACAACTCGATCGAAAATATTATTCTACATATTACACCAGACACGATACTAAAACAACCATTTACATTTGAACAATGGACTACATACATAACATCTTTTAAAGAAAATTTTTCTGAAGAAAAGGCATTACAAGACTCAAACGATATAACAGCGTTTAATACAGATAAATATACTGAAATAGGTGCAGTTGAAGACAAGATACAAACTGTTCTGAATAATTTTCAATTGCTTATTAAGGAAGTTGCAGAAAATGCAGAAGTAAATGAAGATTCTCTTCGTCTAGAATCAAGAGAAAAAGAACCATTCGGAATCAAATGTTCATCTGCTACGTTACAAAAATTAAAGAAAAACACTAAAAAACTACCAGATGGATCTAAAATAACAGAGTTAAAATCAGGTGGCTGGTTTGATTGTAAACTACTACAAAATCTAAATCAACAACTTGTTAAACTAAGAGAAGACCTAAAATCTTTAATACACAAATACCTAATTGAAGCCTGTTACAATATATCAGAAGCTGGTGAAAAGATTTGGGTTTTAATGGAAGAATGGGTTCAGCATATTGATTGTACACAATGCATTGTGAGAGTTTCAAATAAGCTAGGATTTTCTTGTCCAATTATCGAAGACGTAACAGAAGAATTAGGTTCTGGTTTTACAATTCAGAATATTCGTCATCCTTTAGTTGAAGCGACAGCTTCTCGTGTTTCATACGTAACACATGATGTTTCACTTGGTATGAATGGAGTCAAAGGTTGGCTAGTGTATGGAATGAATGCAAGCGGAAAATCGACACTAATGAAAGCAACTGGTATTGCCATTCTCCTCGCACAAGCAGGTTGTTTTGTTCCAGTCACCGAGATGATATTAAGACCTTTCAAAGCTATTTATACAAGAATTTTGAATCAAGACAACTTATTCTCTGGTCTATCTTCATTTGCAGTAGAAATGTCTGAGTTAAGAGACATTTTGGTGAACGCAAACCAAAACACATTAGTTTTGGGTGATGAACTATGTTCTGGAACAGAATCAACATCCGCACAAGCATTAGTATCTGCAGGTATTCAATATCTATCTGAAAAAAATGCAAAATTCATTTTTGCGACTCATTTGCACGATATTCCAAATGTAATTGATGTAACATCTCTTTCTGTAGAAGTGTGGCATCTTCACGTTGATTATGATCCAATTAGTAAAGTTCTCAAATACGATCGAAGTCTGCGAAAGGGTTCAGGATCAAGTTTGTATGGTCTAGAAGTTGCGAGAGCCATGGATCTTCCTTTTGCTTTCATTGAACAAGCTTTAAAAAATAGGCACGTCATCGATGGTTCAACGGATGTTACAAAGGCAAAAAACTCCTCATGGAATTCTAGCATTATTCGTAAAGAGTGTGAAAATTGTGGATCACAAATTACTAAGGAATTAGAAGTTCATCACATCAAAGAAAGGAATTCAGCTCTCAAAGGTATTTTAGAAAATGGAACGCATATGAATAATATCAGAAACTTAATCGTTGTTTGCCAAAAATGTCACGATAGCATTCATAACAGTACTATTGAAATTGGTTCGGTTATACAAACTTCAGAAGGTTCGGTACGAAGTAACGATGATAGCGTTAGCGAGATTAGTTCTCATTCAAGTGATTCAAAAAGAAATAAAAAGGCCAAATGGTCGGATGAAGATTTGCAAACAATCTACTCTGTTATTGAGAAGTTCAAATCTTCAAGTCTAAAGGCTATAAGAGCATACTTGGAATCAAAACATGAAATTACTGTGAGCGAAGGTGTTTTGAGCAAAATGCGGAAAGGAGAGTATTAATTATCATAAAATATCTGATAATTTAATTAAAAAATGTACGAACATACTCAAGATCAATTTTTTTATAAAAGCATTGGCTTTAATAAATATCAGTCATCCGCCTTTCTTTAAGTACAGTAAGCTATTTTTGTTTTTGGAGTCTCCATGATAAGCAAGTCTTACATAGAAATTACTACATTTTGAAAATAAATAAAATATTCGATATTTTATATATCTTCATCATCCGTTTTTAAACATTCAGTATCTATTTGTTTTGCACAATTTTTTCCAGTAAGTTGTGCTAACGTTCTATTGAACAAACAAGGTTTCGTTTCTAGATCTTTAATAGAAGTCATGTTATTAATGATTTCCTTTAAAGCAGTTGGATTTTTTACAGACTCTTCGGCTGCAAACGCTCCTGCTTTTCTTTTAAGAGGAGAATGCACTTTCTTAATCAAATGAACATTCTTATAATCAACAACATGATCGCCAATAGCTGATTTGTGATGAAATATACCTCTTTCGGTATCTGTGCAAACTATTTGAGGATTACCGTTAGAATCGGTAGCAATGTATTTATGTACAAGATGAGCCGCTCCTTTCTGACCTTCATAAA
>Ga0247844_1000990_pt1 | contig 56165 bp, 51 predicted proteins | sample LaCtaG_FD_192421 | JGI IMG/M metagenome (GOLD analysis project Ga0247844, IMG submission 192421) | Freshwater microbial communities from meromictic Lake La Cruz, Castile-La Mancha, Spain - LaCruzMarch201714.5m_1 | ecosystem: Environmental > Aquatic > Freshwater > Lake | place: Spain: Castile-La... | reverse complement strand
ATGATTGATAATTTGTTCACAAAACACAACGAAATAAATCAAAATAAGACCGAAATGAAATTGAATCATTTTGGATCAATAAGATTGTTGAAAAAAATAGGGTGTTTTCTTTCTGACACTAAATACAATTTGGTACTAAATGATTTTTTAGTCCACTTTTGAGTAGAGTTACAATCTACAAAAGCAGGATTGTGGTACACAGTCTCTCCATTCTTACTGAAACAAATATGTTCCGAATCCATGTTGCTACCACCACAAGTTGTTATTGGTGTAGCTTTATCAAATAAACCTTTCACCACACTTCCTATTCCTTCAATAACCAGATTGTTACTGTTTTTAAAACTGTATCTTTTCCGATAAGATTGCCCAATTAAAACTGAATCTATTTTATCAATAATATCTCCATTATATCCCCACTGAACAGATTCCCCTTCTTTCACATTGAAATCGTACAACATAAGCTCATTGTTGTTCAATTGCGCTGAACTACATTCTTTTATCCATTTCATTTTTTGCGGATTTATCCAATATGCCGCATTAATATATCCACTTCCAATATAAAAAATTTGCTTGTTCATCTCCCTTAAAAACCCTACTAGTCTGTATACAGGTAATTCACGAGTTCCAATATTCAAACATATTTTATTGTAACCAATTTCATTAATTATCGTATCGCCCCGAAGTGAGTATTGAAGTAGCGATGTAGTAATGCCATACGGATAATTAGGCCCAGTACTATACGCAATATTCCACTCGGCATTTTCGGTTGGAAATGGCACATATTTCTGACTATAAGAAAGTATTGATAATGAGGCAAGAAATAAAAAAAGAGTAGATTTTTTCATGATAATTTATTTAAATGTTTTCGTTTATTGCTTCACAATTTTTCCTGACTTCAACAGTTTCCCGTTATTTATTAAGCGGTAAAAATACATTCCATTGCTGTAGTTAGCAAGCTTTATTAAATTCCGAGATGCATCTACAACAGTTCGTTGGATTATTAAACCACGTAAATCTAATAATTCAAACACGGAAGGTTCGGTTAATATTTCGGAATTGATAAAAATCTTATCATTGGTTGGATTTGGATAGACAATCATTTGCGAATGCGTTTCAGGCTGATTAATTCCAGTTAAAATTAATGGTACTCCCCAAGTAGTTGCCCCTTTTTTGTAATATACGTGTTTGTATTCATAAAAAATTTGTTCGGGCCAGCAACCAGCACTTGAATAGAATAAGCCAAACCCTCGTTGGTAAGAAATATAATTACATGCATCATCCATAATCATAGATTTTTGCCAGCAAGCATCACTATTTCTATGAAATATATTCTGATTTGTACTTTTAGACTCACCCTTCATAATATTTAATAGAACAAAAGTACTATCATTGGAAACTATCGTAACTCCCGGATATTTATCAAATAGTTCATTTCTTCTGACAACAACATTTTTTTGAAAATGCTTATATTCAGTGACATAGTCCGAAGTAGAATTTTGTTTTGTTTGGGTCAGTATTTCAAGCTCTATTTTATAATGTATAGAATCGTTAAAATCGTCACGTGATAAGATTTTATTAATTGTTTTTGAAGAATAATAGTTTCCACCAGCCATAAAACTATTTGAAATTTCTGTAGTATGGAATTCATCACCCACCTGAAAATCAAAGGCCTGAAACCATGTCAGGTTTTGAATACCCAGTTTTGGATTGGTTAGGCCTACTAAATGACATTGTTCATTCACATTATAGGTTTGTATGAACCGTAAAGCAGGCATATAAATGAAATTGACTGCACTAACTAATCCGAAATGTTTGCTGATTTCAATAATTTTCCCGTCGAGTTTGTGGGGAAGAGGTTTCATGGTCATGTCGAACACATGAAGTACAATGGTTTTAAGCGAATCTTTTATGCCCCAAAGGGTTATGGTATCCCACTTTTCGACGGAGGCAGTGATAGTAATATCTGGTCTTTTAAAAAAATCCCATGATTCTTTCAATCTTGCATCAGTTTTTATTTTTATGGTGTCATTTTGGTCGTTGAAAAAGTAATTCCATTTCTTATTAATAATGATTTTACTTCCTATCCATGACGCACCATATGGCGTTGAGCAGTTATCACCAATTATTTGTATGTTTTTGGAAGGATATATTATTGAGTCTCCATTATATTTCACTGAATCTATCAGAATTGCTTCCACTTCATGATACGAGGTTTCAAAAAGCAAATTGCGATGTGAGTAAACAGTTTGATAATCAAATGATGAGAGAGTGAAAAGCAAACACGACAAAATAAAAATTGAAGTAAACTGTTTCATATCAAGTAGTATTAAGTTATGCATATAAATTAAAAGGTTTAATCATAATTATAACACTTCAAAGATAGACATTACTTATTTAATAAACGATTATTTATAAAAAAAAACTGAATAAATATTAGTTTATTCAGTTTAATACTTCAATTTTCTTAGGGCTGATTAGAGTAATCGAACTTAGGTATATATTTATAAATCAGTTCGCAATTTTTACAGTCTTACATTTTTCATTTTATACTCTACCCATTCTGGCTTATCAGTTTCAACGATTTCTTATTGATAATCTCAATTTGTTTACCTGTTAATTTGATAATCCCATCTTTATCAAATTCAGTCAAAACGCGACTCACACTTTCCCTGCTTGTATCAATCAGATTGGCTAATTCGGCTTGAGATAATGGTAAAATAAATTTATCTGACTTGAAGATTTTATCTGCAAATTCCAATAATGCATCTGCCATATTACCACGAATCAGTTTTTGGGTACGATTGGCACAGCGACGGAAAGATTCCAGTTCATTTCTACAAAATTCCTGTATTATTTCATGAGAAAATTCTCTATTATCGAATAAAATCTTTTCAAATACCTCTAAATCAATAAAGCAAACCTCTACATCCGAAACTGCAGTTACAGAATATTGATTGATTTTACTTCCAAAAGTAGTTGGCAATCCCAAATAGCTGGGTGCATTTACCATCTTAACGATTTGTTCTGTATATGGGCCAGCCAAATGTATTTTTGCCAAACCAGTTCGCAGAAAAATTACATTTGTTGAATAAGTTCCCTGCTTAATAATTGAATCCCCTTTTTTTAATTTGAGTTCTAAATGGTTATTCGTCAGTTCTTCTAAGCTGCAATCACATATCATTGATGTTGCTGTAGTCTTAAAAGGGCAGTATTTACAATCTGTTTGCATTTTCGTATTTGTTTGATAGAATAAGTTGCAAATATAGACAATGTGATGCATATCACAAAATAATGTATGCACAAGCATAGCAAAAACGGCAATAAATAAATTTTTCCGTAATACATTTGCAGAAATATTTCTTTAATCAAATTCAATAAAAATCTAATGGATATGGAAGACATTCAAAAAACAGACATTCAAGCTTTGCAAACGCAAATTGATGCCTTGAAAAAGAAAATTACAAAACTAGAAAATGGACGCAAAGACCAACTGTCAATTGCTGTTGTTTCTGGCGATTTGGATAAAATATTGGCAGCCATGGTGATCTCTGTTGGAGCAGCCGCTATGGATACGCAAGTAAAATTGTTTTTCTCGTTCTGGTCGCTTTCCGCATTGCGTGATCCAAATAAATCAGCAACTGGCAAAGATTTTATTTCCAAAATGTTTGGCATTATGCTGCCCCGCGGTAAAAACAAACTGGCTTTGTCAACCATGAATATGTGCGGTATGGGACCGATGATGATAAAGTATTTGATGAAAAAACAAAACGTAATGTCATTGGGTGAAATGTTCAAACAAGCTGGCGAATTGGGCATTGAAATTACCGTTTGCGAAATGTCAATGGGCCTAATGGGCTTCAAGAAAGAAGAATTCATCGATTATCCAAACTTGCGCTATGCTGGTGCTGCTACTTTTGTGGCTGATGCGGGTGAGAGCTCTATACAATTGTTTATCTAGACTGTAGAGTTAGGAGTCAGGATTAAAGACTTTTGACTATTAATAATTATCAAATTATCAAATCAACTAATTATCAAATTAATATTATTATGACAACCGAAGAATTAAAAAACGTAAAAGCGAATCTAACAGTAGACGCACGAGGAACAGCATGTCCAGGACCATTATTGGCAGCAAAGAAAGCCATTGGTGAACTTGAATCAGGAGAAATTATGGAAATCCTTTCGGCAGACGAAGGAACAAAAAATGATATTCCACGCTGGTGCGAAAAAATTGGACATGAATATCTTGGTTTTTACGACGAAGATAGCTTCAGTCGCTTATTTTTAATCAAAGAGTAATTTTTTTGAACCACAATAGGCATAAAAGGTACACAAAGTAATAGTGCTTTGTGTATCTAAAAGCCTGTTCAATTTAGCTATATAGTTGATTTTAAACTGTAAATAGTAAATTGGTAAATTGTAAATAATCTTATGTCAACTATCACAAATTCACCAGAAACCAAATCCCCTAAGATTTTGGTTTTCTCTACCGATAAAATTTCCGATCCGGGAATTGATCAGGCTGGTTTGCGGAAAATTCATTACGCTCCCTCCGTTTATGTCATCAGTGTACCTTGCTCATCAGGTATCAAGCCCAAATGGATTTTGCACGCACTTGAAAGTGGTTTCGACGGTGTTTTTATTGCCGCCGATGGACACGAATGCTCGTTCAGCTCACGTTGTGCCGACCATACCAATACCATTGTTGAAACTTCACAAGTATTGATGAAAGAGAAAAATATTAATCCCAGACGTGTGCGTATGGCGGCTCTCTGCTCGGTGTGTGCCGAACCGTTTATGAATCACATGGAAAATTACGGGAAAATTTTATCCAGTTTAGAAGACTAAGTATTATGAAACAAGATAAAAACTACGACGCATTAGTCATTGGCGGTGGAATTGCCGGTCAAGAAGCAGCTTTGAGCCTTGCAGATATGGGTCACGAAGTACTTTTGGTGGACAAAGCCCTGTCTATTGGAGGTAAGATGATTCAACTCAGCAAGGTGTTTCCAACACTCGACTGCGCTGCTTGTATTACCACTCCAAAAATGTCGGAAACGGCGCGCCACCCCAAAATTACGCTCGCACTGAATAGCGAAATTGATAGCATCAACAAAGATGGTGACGATTTTAATGTGACGATTTCGAAAAAAGCACGATATATTATTGCTGAAGATTGTACCGGATGTGCTGAGTGCGAAGCGGTTTGTCCCGAAGTGCGCAGCGATGATTACAACGCTAATCTTGCTGGACGAAAAGTGGCTTATATTCCTTTCAACCTTGCCAATCCACGCATTGCCACCATCGATCGCATGGACCATTCTGCTCCTTGCATAAATGAATGTCCGGGCGGTGTAAAAGCCTACGGATATATTACTTTGGCACGCAACGGACAATATGAGGAAGCAATGAAACTACACTTGGAAGATATTCCATTCCCTGGAAGTTTGGGTCGTGCTTGTTATTCGCCTTGCCAGAATGCTTGTACACGTGCAAGTGTTGATTCGTCTGTTGATATTCGCAAAATCAAACGCTACTTTGCCGACTGGTATTACGAGAAATATCCAGAAGCTCCCGAAGTAGAAATAAAAAACAAAACGGACAAGAAAATTGCCGTTATTGGTTCTGGTCCTGCCGGAATTACTGCCGCTTATCATTTGGCATTGAAAGGTCACGAGGTTACCATTTTTGAAGCGGCTCCTGCGGCTGGTGGTATGTTACGTTTGGCTTTGCCAGAATATCGCGCCCCAAAAAGTGTTGTTGACCGTGATTTGAAAAACATTACTGTTCTTGGTGTTAAGATTGAAGTAAACAAAAAGATTACAAATTTAAAAGGATTGAAAGAACAAGGTTTCGACGCAGTTTTTGTTTCTGTTGGAACGCACGATGCTGTTTCTTCAAAAACGGAAGGGTCTGATTTGAAAGGAATTGTTGATTGTCTTCATTTTCTTCGCGAAGCCAATATTGGCAAAAAAGAAGACCTGAAAGGCAAACGCGTGATGGTGATTGGTGGTGGAAACACTGCCATTGATGCCGCTCGCACATCATTGCGTTTAGGTGCTGAAAAAGTGACGGTCATTTATCGTCGTAGCCGTGAAGAAATGCCATGTTTTGCTCCCGAAATTCACGAAGTTGAAGAAGAAGGTGTTGAAATAATGATACTTCGCAATCCAGTGAAATACATTGGCGAAAACGGGGCCATCAAACAGGTGCAGTTGGTAAAAATGCAATTGGGCGAAAAAGATGCCAGCGGTCGTCGCTCTCCAGAAGCCGTGAAAGGTTCGGAATACATTGAAAATGTGGACTATGTGATTGAAGCCATTGGGTTGAAACCTTCCACTTCGCCTTTTGCCGGACAAATTGATTTGAATAAAAACGGAACCATTGTAGCTGATAAAAAAACGCTGCAAACATCTGTGGATTATATATTTGCAGGTGGCGATACCGTTACTGGCGCTACTACTTTGATTGAAGCTGCAGGACAAGGTAAGAAAGCTGCTTTCTACATGGATAAATACTTGCGTGGTTTGAACATGCTTGATTTTCAGGATGGCGATAAATTACCAGCAATCGACAAAGCAAAAGTACTCAGCAAAGGTAAACCAGCGCTTGTTGCACAAATTCCAAATGCAATGATGCCGCTTAACAAACGAGCTACTAGCTGGGATGAAGTGGACCAAACTTACACCGAAGCTGAATTGAAAGCCAGTGCCGACCGTTGTTTGGATTGCAGCAATTGCCGCGAATGCCATCAATGTGTGGCTGCTTGTCCGTCCAACGCAATTGATTTTAGTCAGAAAACTCAAATTCTCAATACAACCGTAAAATCGGTAGTGGTTACAACGGGTTACAAATTGTTCCCACCCACAGGAAAGCCAAATTACGGTTACGCAAAATATGCCAACGTGATTGATTCTATGCAAATGGATAGATTGATTGCCCCAACACGTCCGTTCAACAATGTTCTTCGTCCGAGCGATGGCAAAACACCCGATAATATTGCTTACGTACTTTGTACAGGTTCGCGCGATTCGGCCATTGAAAATTCTGGTTGCGGAGCCGATTGTGAAAACATCCCAATTTGCTCGCAAATTTGCTGTATGTATTCCATCAAGCAAGCTCAATTACTGATGGGTGCGTTGCCAATGGCCGACATTACCATTTACTACATGGATATTCGTGCGTTTGGTAAAGGTTACGAAGAGTTTTTCATGGAATCGAAAGCCATGGGTGTGAACTTTGTGAAAGGAAAAGTGGCCAAAATTCGTGAAAATGAAAATGGAAGCGGCGATTTAATTATTCGTTATGAAGACGTTACCAAAGGCATTGTAAAAGAAGCCAAACATGATGTGGTGGTACTTTCGGTGGGAGTTGTTCCAAATAAAGAAGTGCCGCAAATGTTCAAAAATCAACTACTGGAATTGGATCCTTTCAACTTCGTGAAACAAACTGATGAGTTGATAAGCCCTTCACTGACAAGTATCGAAGGCGTTTATGTAGCTGGTGCTGCTTCGGGACCAAAAGATATTCCAGATTCAATTTTATCGGCTGGTGCTGCTGCATCTGAAGTTGCGGGATATCTCTCGAAGATGCAAGAGTCAAGAACAAAGAGCCAAGATGTTGGAAGCAAGAACCAAGAGTCAAGATTCAATACAAAAGATCTAAAAATGACAATTCTTTAAACAATTAATAAATGATTCTGAGCTACATGATAGACTGATCTATTTATCTTGATTCTTAGCTCTTGAATCTAAAGTCTAAAAAATATGCATAATTTCAAAAAGTTAGATATTTGGATTAAATCGATGAGTGTTGTAACTGAAATTTATCAAATTACAAATACTTTTCCTAGTTTGGAAAGATTTGGTTTAATATCACAAATGCAAAGGTCGGCAGTTTCTATACCTTCTAATATTGCTGAAGGGTCAGCAAAAACGAGTAATAAAGACTTTGCACGATTTTTAGAGATTTCGATTGGTTCTGCTTTTGAATTGGAAACACAACTAATAGTTTCCTACAACTTAAAATATATTGATACAATTGCTTTTGAAAATCTTTCAGATAAGATTTCAGAGATTCAAAGAATGATTTATGGTTTTAAAAATAAATTGAATTAGGCCCTTTTTTCTTGACTGAAATATCAAAGTAAATTATCAGAATAACAAGCTAAAAATCTTGAATCTTGACTTGATTCTTGTATCTTATCTCTAGGTTCTTCTGTCTTAGCTCTTGATTTTTACAAGTCTTGATTCTTGTCTCTTGGTTCTAAAAGTCTAATAAAATGAAACAAAGAATAGGTGTATATATATGTCATTGCGGCGGGAATATTTCCGATTACGTTGATGTGGAAGAGTTGGGCAAAATGTTTCATCAAGAGGAAAACGTTGTTGTTTCCAAAGATGTGATGTTTGCGTGTGCCGACTCTAACCAAAAGGACATGGTGGCTGACATACAAGCAAATAATTTGGATGCTATCGTGGTTTGCTCTTGCTCACCAAAATTGCATTTGCATACTTTCAAAAATGTAGCGTCGCGTGCGGGTTTGAATCCTTCCAACTACGTTCAGGTAAATATCCGCGAGCAATGTTCGTGGCCACATAGCGACCGTCCGCGTGAAGCAACCGTAAAAGCTGCCGGACTTATTCGCGCTGGTATCAACCGTGTGTCTTTCTCCGAATCGTTGGAAAACATGGAGCTTTCGGTAAAAAAATCAGCTTTGGTAATCGGAGCAGGTGTTTCGGGAATGAAAGCGGCCATCGATTTGGCACGTTCGGGAAATGAAGTTTTTCTGATTGAAAAAGATTATTTCGTAGGTGGACGAATTGCTCAAAAAGAAAAACTTTTCCCAACCAATCAGAGTGGAAAAGAAGTAGTGGCTTTTTTATATAATGAAATGAAGAAGTTTCCGAATATCACCATTTTCACTGGAGCAACGGTGGATAAAGTATCGGGAAGTTTAGGTAATTTCAGCGTTGACATCAAAGTGAAACCTCGCTATATCAACCCGAATGCTGATAAAAAAGCAGTGAAACGTGCCATGGAAGAATGTCCGGTGACAGTTCACGACGACTTTAACCTGGGATTGGTCGAGCGCAAAGCCATTTATAAAAATTATCCAGAAGCATTGCCAGATGTGCCGGTAGTTGTTGCAGAAGCATTGAAAGATGCAACTGATTTTACTGGAAAATTTGCTTCAACGCTCAATTTAAATGAAGAAGCGCAAACACTTTCGCTCATTGCTGGTTCGGTGTTGGTAACCACTGGTTATGACCACTATGAACCCAAAGAAGGTGAATATGGCTACAAAACCATTTCTAATGTAGTTACATTGCCCGAATTGAACCGTTTGATGGAAATGAATCCTGAAAAATTGGTTTACAATAGCAAACAAATTAATAGTCTTGCATTTATCTATTGCGTAGGCAGTCGTCAAACCAAAGGCGACAATAAATATTGCTCGCGTCAATGCTGTACTTCAACCATTCACACTTCATTGCAACTGAAAGAAAAATACAAAGATATCCAAACCTACCATTTGTATCGGGACATTCGTACGTATGGCAAACAGGAATTGATGTATGCTGAATCTTCTAAGCAAGGTGATTTGTACTTCAAATACGAAGAAAAAGAAATGCCTGTCGTTTCGGTTGATGGAAAATCAACTATCGTGAAGGTAAAAGATTACCTGACAGCCAAAAAAGAAATGGAAATTCAAGCTGATTTGGTGGTGTTGGTTACCGGAATGGTGGCGCGAGAAGATGCAACAACTATTTCAGAATTGTTCAAAATTCCTATTGGCCGCGATAAATTTTTCAATGAAATTCACCCAAAACTGAAACCGGTTGAAACCGTTATCAAAGGTGTTTATATCGGTGGAACCTGTCAAGGCCCAAAGAATGTAAGTGAATCAGTTCAATCTTCGTTATCAGGTGCCGCAAAAATAACAGCTTTGCTGAAAAGCGGAACTGTTATGGTTGACCCAATTACTGCTAGAGTTGATACCGATGCTTGTACTTGGTGCGGAAAATGCTCTGATGTGTGTGATTATACAGCCATCAAGGAAGTTTTGTTTGGCGAAAAGCATGTGGCTGGAGTCAACAAAGCAGTTTGTACAGGTTGTGGTATTTGCGCCCCGGTTTGTCCTGTAAATGCAATTGAAATAGCACAATATACCGACAATGAAATCGAATCGATGATTGACGGCTTTATGCAAGATGTGGTTATTCGAGAAAAAGAAGCAGGTGAAGTTACTGAGGTAGAAGAAGAAGGAAAAGTAGGCATGAAAGAATATCCGCTCGTGTGGCGAGAAATTCTGGCCGGCATGACCGACGAGAAAAATACCATTCCACAAATTGCTGCTAATTCAAAAGTTGCCAGCGAAATTGTTACATTCCACTTGATGACCATGAATCGTTACGGTGTGGTTGTTCCGGCAGGAATGGATGCGAAAGAAGAGTATTTTTATTACAAAAGAAAATAGATAAAAGAATCAAGAATCAAGAGTCAAGAACCAAGAGCCAAGTACCAAGATTAGAGACGCAAATGTCTTGATTCTTGACTCTTGGTTCTAAAATCTAAAGAAAAAATGTCAAGAGTTAATCCAAAATTTGCAACTGAATTATCTAAATATGGGTCGAGCGACTTCAATGCCTGTTTCAATTGTGGAAACTGTACGGCAACCTGTTCGCTTTCGACTACCGACAGTTCGTTTCCTCGCGAAATGATTCGTTATACCACCTTAGGGCTGGAAGACGAAATCAAAGCGTCTTTGAAACCATGGGAATGTTATTATTGCGGCGAATGTTCGTCGGAATGTCCGCGTCAGGCCGAACCAGGCGAATTGATGATGTCACTCCGTCGTTGGCTCACTGCCCAATATGACTGGACAGGACTTTCAGGGTTATTGTACAAATCTTTGCCCATTAGTATTGTGGCGTTTATCCTCACTTTTGTAGGGGTTATGGCGTTTGTTGTTTCGGTTGGTTTTGAGTTGGAAAAAATGATTCATTTCGGTCACATGTTCGAAATGATAGCCATTGGAACCGTTGGAATGGTAATTTTATTGCCCAATATCTATCGCATGTGGAATTTCACGATTCTAAAACCGAAGGTAAAAGTATCGATGAAGAATTACTTAAAAGCGAGTGGCGATTTATTTGTACACATGTTCACTCAAAAACGTGCGTTGGGATGCGACGATAATCAATTCCGCTGGTTCGAGCACTTTATTCTTGTAATTGGTTATCTATCATTACTTTTCACCACGGTGGTTCTCGATTGGTTTGCTTCGCAATACATGTTTGTTATCATTTTGGGCTACGTAATGAGTGCCATCGTTTTTGTGGTAACGATAGATTTTGTTTCGAGCAGAATAAAGAAAAAGAAAGAAGCCAACAAACACTCGCAACCTTCGGATATTTTCTTTGTAGTATGGTTGTTCCTCATGGGTTTAACCGCCTTTATGGTTCGTCTATTTATCGACCTCGACCTTCTTGAAATGAATAAATGGTTGTATATTTTTCACCTTACTGTATTGGTTCAATGGGCATTGATTATTGTTCCTTTTGGAAAATGGACTCACTTTTTGTATCGCTCTTTTGCCATGTATTTTGCAAGACTAAAAGAGTTGAGTAAATAATATCAAGAAAGAGCTTGAATAAATATCAAAAAAAGCCGAATCGGAAAGTTTCTACTTACTGATTCGGCTTTTTAATTTCATATTGATTTGAGTGAATAATACTTTTTATAATTATGTGTAATTTATAAGTCGAAATGAACATAAGTGCATAACTATCCGTATCTTTGCAGTTGTAATTGAAAACAGAAATCATGCCCCGACCAAAACAAGACCGAAAAATAAGTAACCCGCCACTCATGCAAGGGTTTAAACCTTACGGTATTCCAAGACATTTATCAAGTTCAGTATCATTACTTTTTGACGAGTATGAAGCTATTCGATTGCTCGATTATGAAGGGATGAACCAAGAACAAGCTGCTGAGCGAATGAATGTGTCTCGACCAACTTTGACACGAATTTACGAAAAAGCCCGAAAAACCATTGCGCAAGCATTGGTAGAAGGAAAAATGATAACCATTGAAGGTGGAAACGTTCGGTTCGACCGACAATGGTTTAGGTGTAAGCGCTGTTTTAAATTAATTGATGGACTAGAAAATCACATTCCTTGTAAAGACTGCAAGAATTTTTGCAACGATGAATTAACCCCGATAAATACCCTCTAAAATGAGAATTCAGATATTATCCGATAATAAAAAGCTGCACAGTATTCTTGAAAAAGAACATGGTTTATGTATTTATATTGAAACAGAGACCTATAAATGTTTACTCGACACCGGAGCTTCAGATATGTTTATACACAATGCCGAAAAAATGGTTGTTGATATGGAAGATATTGATTACGTATTTATTTCGCATGGACATTCTGATCACATTGGTGGATTACAGGATTTTTTGAAAATTAATTCAAAAGCAAAAATTGTTTTGTCTAAGAATGCACTCACACAACGTTTCTACTCAAACCGCAATGGATTAAAGGAAATAAGCAGCGAAATAAACCTACAAAACTCAGAAAACCGTTTTGTATTTGTTGATTCAGAAACAGTATTCGAAAATGAGATTCATGTTTTTCCGTGTCAAGTGTGTAGTAATCCAAAGCCGAAAGCAAATAAAACACTATTAAAAAAGTCCGAAAATGAGATAATTGCAGACGATTTTAATCATGAATTAATAGTTTGCTTTGGTAAAAATGAACTGATTGTATATTCTGGATGTGCACATTGTGGTATATTGAATATTTTGGATTCTGTAAAGCAAACAATTGGAAAACCGATTTCTATGGTTTTAGGAGGATTCCATTTGCTTGATGGATACGAAGGACAATATGAAACTGAATTTGAAATTAATAAACTCGCTGATAAATTGAATTCAGATTATCCAGAAACTAAATTTTATACTGGACATTGTACAGGTGAAAATGTTTTTCAACTATTGAAAAATAAACTAAAAAATAAATTGAAGCAGTTTTATACTGGTTTTACAATACTCGTATCTACAAATTAATTTTTTAATATTATGGCACGATTAAATGGAAAAGGACCTGAAAACAAAGGTTTGGTTACAGGCCGCAGTTTGGGGAACTGCTCTAAAAGCCTAGAAGTAACATTTTCAGAAAAATATCAATTGGGACAAGGAATGGGGAAACGACGCAAAGCGGGATTTATTGAAAATGAAAATACAGACAACAATTAAAAACTAAACAATATGAAAATTGCAGTACCAACAAAACAAGACAACCAGATTGACAATCATTTCGGACATTGTGAGTTTTATACCATTTTTGCTATCTCGGATAACAATGAAATCATGGCAGAAACTATGCTTGAATCACCACAAGGTTGTGGATGTAAATCTAATATCGCTTACGATTTAGCTGCTTTGAATGTTAGAATTATGCTAGCCGGAGGTATTGGAGATGGAGCGGTAAATAAATTAGCATCGCAAAATATTCAGGTTGTCCGTAACTGTAAAGGAGATGTACATCAACTGGTCGAAGATTATTTGGCTGGAAACATTAAGGATGGAGGTTCAAATTGTGCTGCACACGGACACGAAGAAGAAGGACACGTTTGTAGTCATAATTAAAAACTGATTTCATGATAACACACGATTACAAATTTAGAGTAACCTATCCCGACACCGACCGTATGGGTACTATGCACCATGCCAATTATGTAAAGTATTATGAGGCAGCCCGCTGGGAATTATTTCGCAGCATTGGCGTTCCATATAGTGTGGTGGAAGATGCTGGCGTAATGTGTCCAGTGATTCGGATGAATTTCAAGTTTATCAAAACTACCAGTTATGATGAATTATTGACTGTAAAAACTACTTTGAAAGCGATGAAAGGTGTACGAATTTGGTTTACCTACATGCTTTACAACGAGCAAAATGAATTAATCAATGAAGCCGAAACAGAACTTGCTTTTGTGGGGCTAAATAATTGGAAACCATGCACTGCACCAGATTTTTTATTGGCAGCAATTGAGGCCAATAGAAACCAATAAAAATATGACATTCATCCTTGATTTTGTTAAAAGAAATAATAAAATAGTTTACATAATTCTTGCACTATTTTGTTTAACTCCATTTGTATCTGCTCCAATAGCGCTTTTACTGGGTTTGGCTTTTGCGTTGATACTTGGAACACCATTTCCTAAATTCAACAGTACAATGTCCCATTACTTACTTCAGGTTTCTGTTGTAGGATTGGGATTTGGAATGAATTTAATGGACTCTGTAAAAGCAGGTTCTGACGGTATGCTCTTTACATTATTTTCTGTGGTAAGCGTAATGTTTATGGGCATTATGATAGGAAAATGGCTTCATGTTTCCAATGTGTCATCCTATCTGATTGCTTCTGGAACAGCCATCTGTGGGGGAAGTGCCATTGCTGCCGTTGGACCAATTGCCAAAGCCAACGAGAGTGAAATGTCTATTTCCTTGGCAACCATTTTTGTTTTAAATGCCATGGCGCTGTTTATGTTCCCCGTTTTTGGACATTGGTTACAACTCACGCAGCACCAGTTTGGAATGTGGGCAGCCATAGCCATTCACGATACCAGTTCTGTTGTTGGGGCAGGAGCAACCTATGGTGAAGAGGCATTGAAAGTAGCCACGACAGTGAAGCTTACCCGTGCTTTGTGGATAATTCCGTTGTCCATTTTCACTTCGTTTTATTTTAAATCAAAAGGTGACAGGGTTTTTATTCCATGGTTTATATTGTTTTTTGTACTCGCAATGGTGCTGAATACCTATTTACAAATCCCATCGGTATTAACACATGGAATTGTTACAATTGCCCGACAATGTCTAACGTTGACTCTCTTTTTTATTGGTGCTGGGTTATCACGTTCCGCACTTAAAATGGTGGGAGTGAAGCCACTCGTTTTGGGTGTGATGATTTGGTTTTTTATTGCCATTATTAGTTTGGCTTTTATCTACTTTTGGTATTGAAGCAAAATCAATCATTAATAACTATAAGATGCCTAACATAGATTTGGAAAAAAGAGTAAAACTTGCCGTTTCATTTTTCGAGACTGGATACAATTGTTCACAAGCGGTTTTTATGGCCTATTCTGATATATACGGTATTGAAACCAAATTGGCAGCTACATTGGCAACTTCCTTTGGCGGTGGCATGGGACGGTTGCGTGAAGTCTGCGGAGCAGTTTCGGGTATGTTTTTAGTGTTAGGGTTGCAATACCCCTTTACAGATACCACAGACATAATTGCTAAAAATACAAATTATAAAGCAGTTCAGCGAACGGCAAACGAATTCAAATCAATTATGGGTTCGTATATCTGTGCCGATTTACTCAAGCTTAATCACGAACCACAAAATCCTGAATCGTATGAACGAAACGAAGCTTATTATAAAATGCGACCTTGTACTCGATGTGTTGCAAATGCTGCAGAAATTATAGGAAAGGAAATAATGATAAACCAACCAAATATAAATAAAATATGAAAGGAAATTTTGATTCAATTATTAGCGAAAATCGTCCTGTGATTGTCGATTTTCATGCGCTGTGGTGTGGTCCTTGCAAAACGCAATCGCCCATATTGAAACAAGTAGCCGACGAACTTGGCGAAAGGGTACGGGTGATAAAAATAGATGTTGACCAAAACCAGCCATTGGCTAGTCGCTATCAAATACAAAGTGTGCCAACCTTGATGATTTTCAAGAATGGAGCCGTTATTCATAAACAATCAGGCGTACATACCAAAGCACAGTTGATGAGTATTTTGATAAAAAATATGTGACGATATATTAGAATGAATTTGCCTTGTAATATTAAAATAGCCTTTACCAGAATTCTGGTAAAGGCTATTTTAATTGATGTGTTTTGAAAGTTAATGTATTAATGATTTCACAGAACCACTCCACGAGCATCCTAAGCAATAAACTATAGACAAATCATATCCTTCCAAAGATTCCTCGGCATGAATGGGAATTATTTCAAAGTTTTCATTCACTGTTACAACAATAAAATCACCGAGTAAATTCTTTACTTGAAATCGGCGGATTTTACATTGTGGACAAAGTAAGTCTTTCATCTATATTGTTTTGTGTGATATATTTAAAATCATTAGATAAATAATACTCAATTTATTTATCAGTGATTTTATCTTCAACAATTTCAGTTTCTGCAATTGGTTCTTTAATCAACGCCTCAACTACAACAGCTTCTTCAATCACTACTTTTTCAATACTGATGGCGTTTGTTACCTCTTTCAAGCATTCATCTTCAATTCTAATTACACGACCAGGGAATTTTTCCATCCAAGCCAAATTGTGCGTTGCCATTACAATGGTGGTTCCCGATAGTCGAATATTATACAACAATTCTACCAGCTCTCTACCAGTTTCAGGGTCAAGGTGACCTGTCGGTTCGTCGGCAATAATCATTTCTGGTGAATTGAGTAGCGCTCTTGCAATCACTATTCTTTGTTGCTCTCCACCCGAAAGTTGATGCGGCATTTTATATCCTTTGTTCGGCATGCCCACCTGAATCAACACATTATGTATTTGTTCCTCGATGGTTTCATTGTCTTTCCAACCAGTTGCTTTCAACACAAATTCTAGGTTTGCATAGACAGTTCTGTCGTGTAATAACTGGAAATCTTGAAAAACAATACCAATTTTACGACGAAGATAGGGAACTTCACTTGGTTTGATAGTTAACAAATCGTAGTTGAGTACGCCAGCCACACCCGAAAGTACAGGTACTTCGTGATAGAATGATTTCAATAACGAACTTTTACCGCTCCCTACTTTACCCAACAAATATACAAACTCGCCTGAATGGATTTCAAGCTGTACATCTTTGAGCACCAGTAGTTCCTGTTGGTAAATGTCAACATCAACATATTTTATCAATAGTTTTTTTTCCATTTTGTAGGTTACTATTATTTGTGTCTTTTCTTCAATTCGCGGGCCAAATCGTCAAGGGAATATCCTTTGGAAGTGAGCAAAACAATAAGGTGGAAAACCAAGTCGGACGCTTCATAAATAAAGCCTTCTTCTGTGCCGTTGATGGCTTCGATAACCGTTTCCACAGCTTCTTCACCCACTTTTTGAGCCATACGGTTGATACCTTTTTTAAACAGCGTAGTGGTGTAAGAACCTTCGGGCATTTCTTGGTGTCGAACGGTGATAAAATCTTGTAGGTATTTCAAGAATGTGATGTCGCCTTCATTGCTTTCGCCCCAGCAAGTATCAGTTCCAGTGTGACATACAGGGCCAACAGGATGTACTTTTATCAATAAAGTGTCATTGTCGCAATCGGGAGTAATGGATACAACGTTCAGAAAGTTACCACTTTCTTCACCTTTTGTCCACAAACGGTTTTTGGTTCGGCTGAAGAAAGTAACTTGACCATTTTCTTGTGTTTTGGCCAATGCTTCTTCATTCATATAACCCAACATCAATACTTTAGATGTATATTCATCTTGGATAATGGCGGGAACTAAACCACCCGTTTTTTGAAAATCGATATTCATTTTGTTTCGGATTTTACTATTTTGACTAATAGAGTGCGAAATTACAAAAAATCAGTCATAAAAGCACGATAAAGTTTGAAAAGTTTGAAGATTTGAAAAGTTTGAAGATTTGAAGAATTTGTTTAATGCTAACAACCACAATGTGGTTAAACTTGCCTACCTGCAGACAGGTGTGATTAGCAATGTATGAAATACATGGTTTGAACTGATTTGAAAGATTTGACAACCAACTATTTATTGAAATTCAATTAAATAAAAAATTCTGAGAAATGTTATAAAATAACTTTTCTCAGAATTCAATTTGTTTCTTGATAATATTAAATCAAGTTTATATTCAATGCTTTGCAATCTTGGTACATTTGTTCAGGCCAAATACTTGCCTGAATTTCACCAATGTGTGCTTTGCGCAAAAAGAACATGCACAATCTCGATTGACCTATTCCACCACCAATTGAAAGTGGCAACGAACCTTCAGCCAATCGTTTATGGAAATACATATTTAATCTTTCAGATTTTCCTTCCATTTCCAACTGGCGAAGGAGTGCTGCTTTATCCACACGGATTCCCATTGACGAAACCTCAAATGCAAGCTCCAAAACAGGATTCCACAATAATATATCACCGTTGAGGCCAGCCAATCCATTTTCGGCAATTGTTGTCCAATCATCATAATCAGGTGCACGACCATCATGTTTTTCACCATCTCCAAGTGGACCGCCAATGCCAATTACGAACACTGCTTTGTGCTTTTTGGTAAATTCAGTTTCTCTTTCTTTCGAAGTTAAAGTTGGGTAAAGCTGACGAAGTTCTTCAGCATGAATAAAGGTAATTTCTGCTGGTAAACATGGTTTTATGTCAGGAAAACTTTCAGAAACCAAGTATTCTGTGCGTAAAAAAGTAGCATAAATGCTGTTTACAATGCTTTTTAGAAAACCGATATTACGTTCATCGGCCGTCATTACCCGTTCCCAATCCCATTGATCCACATAGAGTGAGTGTAAGTTTCCCAATTCTTCGTCGGCTCGGATGGCGTTCATATCCGTGTAAATACCGTAACCATTTTCAATACCATAATCGGCCAAAGTAAGGCGTTTCCATTTGGCCAAAGAATGTACAACTTCTGCACGGGCATCGTCCATATCTTTTATAGGAAAATTCACTGCACGTTCTGTACCATTCAAATCATCGTTAATACCCGTACCACGAAGCACAAAAAGTGGTGCTGTTACTCGGCGTAAACGCAATTCTGCTGAAAGATTCGACTGAAAAAAGTCTTTGATTTTAGTAATGCCCAATTCCGTTTGTTGGAGATTTAATAGGGGCATGTAATTTGCCGGTTTAAAAAGATAACTCATGGTAATCGTTTTATGTATGTTGTTTCATTAGTTTTGTAAATCATTGCAAAGATAATCAATATGATATAAATCCACCTTCTTTAATAGCAAATATAATATAAAATGGAAGTATTTATACGAAAAACGCCTTTCCCATTTTTGAGAAAAGCGTTTTGAATTTTTTTTTGAATAATAAAATTGTTTTTCTATTATTGTTTTCTTTCATATACCGAAAATGAGTAAGGATATGGATTTTTATCATCCGCCGGATGATCTTCTCTACTCACTTCATTCCATTCCTCGAAATTAATTTCCGGAAAAAAAGTATCTGCCACAAAGGTAGAATGAACCCACGTAATATATAATGTGTCTGCTTTATCAAAAGTCTGTTTATAAACGGATGTGCCACCAATAATGAACAATTTTTCTTCATTTTCAGTCAAGTAAAAAACATCCTCCATTGAATCGGCTTCAAAATATCCCTCGTTTACACCTTCAGACATGATAGAAGTAAGTACAATATTTTTTCGATTGGGAAGTGGTCCGTTGGGCAAACTTTCAAAAGTGCGCTTTCCCATCACAATGGCGTGGCCTGTAGTAAGTTGTCTAAAATGTTTCAGATCGGCTGGCAAATGCCATGGTAGCTTGTTCAAGTGACCAATGGCATAATTATCCGCAACAGCGGCAATAATTGAAATTTTGGACATAATGTTTATCTAAGTGAGAATTTAAGAATGTGTTTTTAGTATGTTGAAAATGAGGTCTTTGTATTTTTAGCATCCAAAAGTAAGTGAGTGTTAAAGCTCAAATATACAATAATAAAAGGGCTGAACCGACTGCAAAAATACAAAATAAAATGGATAATCAGATTCTGATTATCCATCTTCTTTGTAAATTATGTAAATTTTATTTCGAAAATATTTCTTATTTGAACTATTTTATGATAATGAAGCGGGTGATTATGATAGATAAAATGTTACATAGCAACGAACTCAATTAAAATTATAAAATAATATTTAACTTTGCATCGATATTTTTTTGTATTGTTATTTGTTGGTTATTTATTGATAAATGTAATAGATTTAATTTCTTTACCATTGTCAATAAGCGTTGAAATCCACAGTTGTACTTTTGTCCATTCCTCGAAATTAAGTTTGAATTGTTATGCCTGCAGTAGACTCAAATCAATTATAAGCAGTTGGAATTATTTATTGATATATTTGTTGTTTCCTAAGACGATCATTTACTAAGTCTTACTAATTATTAATTGTTCATTATTCATTATTAATTACTAATATCTTGTTGGATTATTTTGTTTCATATTCCAGTTTTACTGTAATTGCAGCAGTTTTTCTTTTGGAAGATGTGTTGAAAGAACCACCCCAAGAATATTCTTCTGACGAATTTTGGGCCACAATTTGGAAAACCCCCATGTCCGCCTTTTTAAGTTGTCCTACTTCGCTGCCGGCATTTTTTGCGATTTTTTCAGCTCGAGCATTAGCATCTTTCGTGGCTTCAGCTATCATTTCAATTTTTAATTCAGCTAGTTTTGTGTAATAATACTCGGGTTCTTTCGAGTAAAATTCAATGCCTAGATTTATTAATTCACTTACTTGTCTCGAAATTTCTTCAATCTTGTTTACATCGTTTGATTCAATTTGTATGTTTTGTTTCAGTCGATATCCTGAAAAGACAGATTTTGTTTTGTTCCCCGAATTATCGAAGACATCATCAAATTCTTTGACGATTTCAACTGCCGAAAAAATAACACTTTTCGATAATATACCTTTGGATATCAGGTACGTTTTAATGCTTTCCCTGTCCACGTCAAGTTCTGAGTAAGCCACTTTCAAGTTTTGGTTCTTTTTGGTGAACGAACCGTTCCACACTATTAAATCAGAAACGAAATCCTTGCTGCCTAGCCCCGTAACCGAAATAGAATTGCTCGCCTTGTTCCTGTTTATAAAAGCGTTGGAGAAAATTAAAGCCGTCAATACTATTGCTAAAGCTATAACAATACTGTTTAGATGTGTCTTCATTTTGTTAGTTGATGATTGTTTTTATTTTTCAATTCTTAACGGATATATTTCTCATTTATTATTCTAATGCATGGATTGCAAATCCTTAAAACTCAGCCATCATTTGAATCTTTAATATGTTATTGTTCAGACAGAGTTGAAGTTTTTTATTTTTTAATATGGAAAGCGTGAGCTTTCATTTCCTGCACGACTCAGGCTGAGGCTGAGCCGAACAAGGTACCGAAATAGGCTACTAATAACGGAGCGAATTTACGTATCGTGAAACGACAAGAAAATGCGGGCGCAAAACCTGCTAAACGCACGTCAACCCGCCAATGACAATTGGCGTGTATTAGGGGCTAGGCAATTTATGGATATTCTCACTCTGTCTATTCAACATAATTTTCACTTGAAGAAACATATGGCTTTTGATTTTTTGATTTTAAAAGCGAGTATTGACTAGATTTAAGCTTCTCGTTATTCCAGTCATATTCAAAATAAAAAAAAATAACAATAGACAATTCTTCATTATTGAATCTATTATAAAATTTTTCTTTGAAATCGTTCTGCCTTTCTTGATCTGCAAATTGGAGTAAAAGATCTGTTTTAAACTTTCTAATCTGATATTCAACAATTGAATCTTTGGGTATTTTTACAAAACGCGTAATTTCAGAACGACTTATCAGTGGAGAATTATGTCGGTCAATAATAAGTTGTGCGTTAAAGCAATCGTTATTACCTGTATTTTTAACGAGAATACTAAAAAATGAATCTAGTCCTAGATCTAGCTTTTCTTCAACTCGAATAACATTTAAAACTGGTTTTGTTAGTTGCTTGAATTTGTCTTCACTTATTTTAGTCAGTTTCTCTGACAATTCAATACTCTGTTTCTGAGATTCAATAACTTGGATTTGAAAATCTTGTGATTCTTTCCCTTGTTTAAATGTTCCAACAACTGTAAAGACGATTCCAATAGCTGTCAAGACCATACCAATTATTAAATATGTCATAGATTTTGAGATTTTCATGATTAAATTGTCTTCATTTTTTTTTTGCTTGCCCATAACATCGATATATGCACGGTTAAATTCCAGTATGTACTACACTACCACACAAACATCCGTTTTATGAGTGTTACTTGAAATGTCTATCTTGTTGATATTGATTTGTATGTTCCGAATTGATGTTTTGTAGCTATAGGAGGAACTTCCACAACTCATTAATCAGTAAAATAAATTGTTGGCTCAAAGATAGATATTGTATTTTAATAAAACTAATTAATTCGTGATTAAGAGTTTTTTAATTTACTGCAAAGGTTTTGGTGGTCTTTTAGCTAACGTTTTATATGGAAGAATACAAATACTGATTTGAGCTAAAGCTTTAGACGTAATGAAAGCTTTTAAAAATAGCAATCGAAAAAAAATCCCCCAAACAGAAACTATGTCTGTTTGGGGGATTTTATTTATTTATTTTATAAAGTTTGGTGAAATGTTTTACTACCAACTTCTTACTACAAGCTACAAACTGAAAATTACTTAGCGTAACTTACTGCTCTGGTTTCCCTGATAACGGTAATTTTTACTTGACCAGGATAAGTCATTTCGTCCTGTATCTTTTTGGCAATGTCGAACGATAATAATTCTGTATCCTTGTCGTCGAGTTTGTCAGCACCAACTATCACGCGCAACTCACGACCGGCCTGAATGGCATAGGTTTTAAGCACGCCAGGGTAGGAGAGGGCCAACGCTTCCAAGTCGTTCAATCGTTTTACATATGCTTCCACAATTTCGCGACGAGCGCCAGGGCGAGCTCCCGAAATGGCATCACACACCTGAACAATCGGTGCAATCAATGTTTCCATTTCCACTTCGTCGTGGTGAGCACCAATGGCGTTGCAAATATCTGGTTTCTCTTTGTATTTTTCAGCCAAGCGCATTCCTAAAATTGCATGTGGCAATTCTGGTTCTTCGTCGGCCACTTTTCCTATATCGTGCAACAATCCTGCACGTTTTGCTTTCTTCGGATTCAAGCCCAATTCAGCTGCCATGGTGGCGCAAAGGTTGGCGGTTTCACGTGAGTGTTGCAACAGGTTTTGTCCGTACGACGAACGGTATCTCATTTTACCCACCAAACGAATCAGTTCAGGGTGCAAACCGTGAATACCCAAATCGATGGTAGTGCGTTTTCCAATTTCTACAATTTCCTCTTCCACTTGTTTGCGAACCTTGGCTACCACTTCCTCAATGCGGGCAGGGTGAATACGTCCGTCGGTTACCAATTGGTGCAATGATAGGCGGGCAATTTCTCGACGAACCGGGTCGAAAGCCGAAAGTACAATGGCTTCTGGGGTGTCGTCAACAATTATTTCCACACCCGTGGCGGCTTCCAGAGCGCGGATATTACGACCTTCACGACCAATAATACGTCCCTTGATTTCGTCCGATTCAATGTGGAATACAGTTACCGAGTTTTCGATGGCTGTTTCGGTGGCAATGCGTTGAATGCTTTGTACAACTATCTTTTTTGCTTCCTTGTTGGCCGTCATTTTGGCCTCTTCCATAATGTCGTTGATATACGACAATGCTTCCGTTTTGGCTTCATCTTTCAGCGCTTCTACCAAACGTTCTTTGGCTTGGTCGGCCGATAAACCTGAGATGGTTTCTAGCTGTACCTGTGCCTGATGGCTCAAATGGTCCAACTCTTTTTTCTTTGCTTCAATGGCAATTTGTTGATGTTCCAATTGTTCTTTTTGGCCATCCACTTCGTTGGCCTTGCGTTGCACATCACCTTGTTTTTGGTTCAGTTGCATTTCTTTTTGCTGCAATCTAAGTTCTACAACTTGTATTTTAGCATTACGTTCTTGTACTTGTTGCTCGTGTTCGGCCTTAAGTCCAATAAATTTTTCTTTGACCTCAATTAGTTTGTTTTTCTTTAATAGCTCTGCTTCGGCTTCTGCCTCCTGCATTGCTCTTTTGTTTACCGGTCGTAAAAGGATATATGACCCTCCAGCGCCGACAACAAGTGCAATTAAAGCGAATATGTATTCCATGTTTTAAATCTAAGATAGTTAATAATAATGATATTTGTTTGAAAATTTGATAGTTTGATAGTTTGTCCCGATAGCTATCGGGATTGAAAATTCATCTCACTTTAAGGGATTAATTATTGCTTATTTGGCTCATTCCAAGGCATAAAAAAACGCATTGACATTGAAAGAGAATCAACTTCCAATGAATGGAAATCTCATCTAAACAATGTAATGCGGAAAATTGGATTGAAAAACGATTTTTTAGTTTAATTCCTTCGAAAATAATGCTTTTAATTCATCATCTAAGGCTTGAATTTTTTCGGCCAAGGGTACAGTATCCTCAATTAATTCTTTTTTAGAAACCATGACTGCTAATTGAAATGCAACCATGATAAGAACCTGTTCAGTAGGGCGTTGGCTATAAAGCTTTGTGAATTTATCCAATTGCTTATTTGCCAATTTTTCAGCTTTGCGATATAATTCTTCGTCTTCACGAGGAATTCCAAGTGGCATTCTAAAACCACCTATCTGCACATTAATTATAAATTTATCGTCTTTCTCTTTCATACGCTCTATTCATCCAGAAGCGCTAAACATTTGTCAATTTCCCGCACCATTTTGGTTATGCGTTGCTTGGATGATTTTTTGTCTTCTTCTGTAACACCCAAGTTCCTTGCAATTCGTAAATGGTCATAGTTTTTTCGAAGTTCTAAAATTTCTTGATGTGCGAGCATCAAATCATCCTGTTTTCGGACGAGCTCAGCTTTCATCAAGGCATTTTGTTGTTGCAACAATCTGTACTCCGAAATTAGTTTTCGCAGTCTTTTTTCAAATGCGTGTATAAGTTCTTCGTAGCGATTTGTCATTTTTCAAAAAAATCTATACAAAAATAGGCTTTTACTTTCAATTAGAGAAATGTTTTGTGCTTTTTTCTATATATTCTTAAATATACTTACTTTTATGTTCGGATTTTTACTTTGAAAAACAAAAAAGCTAACCACAATAGGCACAATAGTTTCAATAGAAAAAAATACTTTTTGTCTAATTGAGACCTAACTTACTATAAAAAAGTATTTCCTATTGTGCCTATTGTGGTTTGACTTATCTGAGTAGGTGAATTATCGTTTTCTGGTCAAATCCAATAATCCATTGATGATGGTAAGTGGATGTGCAGGATTGCCGGGAATATATAAATCAATTTTGTATTTGTCCAAAAAGCTGCGGTCGATAGCAGCGGTTCCTGCAAAGATTCCACCACTGATGGCATCAGTTCCTACTAGTACAATTATTTTGGGTTCGGGTACTGCATCGTAACAAATCTGGACTGCTTCAGCCATGTTCTTGGTAATGGGACCAGTAATTACAATTCCATCGGCATGACGTGGTGAGGCCACAAAATCAATCCCGTAGCGACTCATATCAAACTGCACATTGTTGGCAGCACCCAGTTCCCATTCGCAACTGTTATCGCCACCAGCAGAAATTTGTCTCAGCTTAAGTGAGCGACCCAATACATTATGAATTTCCTTGCGAACTGTTGCGGGATTTACCTCTACCGGTTTGTCGTCACCTTCATTGATAATTAACCTTGCCCTTTCGTTGCTTGACAATTTGTAGTCTTTGGTGAAGGATATTTTGCTGGAAAACCGCAAAGCGCATTCGCCGCAAAAGGTACATTTTCCCAAATCAATGCTAATTGGATTGGTGCCAATGGCCTCAGTCGGACAGATTGCTGCCAATGCTGTCTCATCCACTTTATCGTGACTGATAATGGGTCGCCCCCTGAAAATCCCCGGTACTTCAACTGTGGTTGGTTTGGGGATGAATTGCTTTCCTTGGTGGAATAATATTTTTAGATTGTTTATCATAAGTTTAATGATTTAAGAGTGCCCCTAACCCCTAAAGGGGAATTAGGCATGTATTGTTTTGTATGAACTTTTGCAAGAAGAAACTTGGTCTTAAAGTCCCCTAATGGGGGATTTAGGGGGCTGTCTATAAATCATGCCCCGAATACGATAGACTAAAGCTTTTGTTGATAATCGGGAAATCGGATATTTCGTTATTTCTCACACATAAAGCCAATGCCAACCAATTATGAAACGAAGGATCTTTGATTTTGTATAGCATCAATTCACCATTTTTGTCTGTTAAAGCACAGTGGCATATTTCACCCCGCCAGCCTTCCACCAAAGATAGGCAGAAAGTGTTTGGTTGTGGGCTTTGCAATTCTTTGAAGGGAGTTTCAATAGGTAATTTTGCAATTAATTGCCTGATGTATTGCAATGATTGCGTCACTTCTTTGCGACGAATTTGTACCCGGGAATAGACATCTCCGTGACGTTTAATTATCGGTTCATGATTCATTTCGGTATATAAACAAAATGGATGTGACGAGCGAATGTCCCTGTTCAGATTGGTCATCCGTGCTGCCATACCTACAACACCAAGTGAAATGGCATCTGCATTGGATACTATTCCGGTTCGTTCAAAACGCGATAATGCGCTGGACAATGAAAAAAGTTGTTCGGCCATTTCGTTGAAATCGGCTTCAAAAACATCCAATACATGACTCAACCGTTCAGCCAATTGGGGTGTAAATGGGAACTGGTTTCTTCCTGGTCTGATGAGACCTTTTGCCAAACGATTTCCACCCCATTCCTGCAAGAAATTAATAATCGGTGTGCGCAATCGTCCAAATACAGCACTTCCCAGTTGATAAGCTATGTCGGTACATACTCCGCTCAAATCGCCCACATGAATGGCCATTCTTTCGAGTTCTAATGCCAAAGTACGTGAGAATTCGATGTCAAGAGACGGTTTATAATTACACAAACTTTCATAGGCGTTAGCAAAAGCCACACTGTGACCAACAACCGTATCACCCGTAATGCTTTCGGCCAATGTGGCACGTTGGAGCAAGTTCTTTTTTTCGATAAACAGTTGTTCAATGCCTCGATGCTGATATCCCAACTGGATTTCGAGGTGCAGAACCTGTTCGCCGTTACAAATAAACCTGAAATGACCAGGTTCGATGATGCCAGCATGAATAGGGCCAACGCCAACTTCATGTAGTTCCTCGCTGTCGATCGAATAGAAAGGATAATTGGCGATGGTTTGTGACTGATCGTCGCGATTGTTGGCATAACGAACTGGTTTCAACCAGGGATGGTCGGTGTAGTTGATGCCGAAGTTTTCGTGAATCTCGCGTTCAAACTTTTCAAAGCACATCAATTTAGCGGTGAATGATTCAAGGTCGTGTGCTTTGTGCACCAGGCAGGTAGATACATGAATTTCGTGGGTAGCATCATCAGCAATACAGCAAATCAGTTTTACGTTGTTGCCCACTTTGTAACCGAAATAATTCACACAGTGTCTTTCTACTTTGCCCATCACCAAATCGATATTCATGTCGTAAAAAGCCTCATAATTACTTTCCGGTATGTCCGAAAGTAAAATGCTCTGATTGTTTTTTATGCTGATGTAGTTCATTTTAAATCAATTAATAATTAAAAATTAATAATTAAAAATTTGTTTGACATTCTTTCATTTTTCCATTCCCATGCATTTCATACATGGCTAATCACATTTAACCACTTCGCGGTTTTTCATTTCTTCAATTTTTTCATTCTTTCATTCCTACATTCTTTCAATTTTCCAATTTTCCATTCTTCCATTATCCCATTACCCCATTATCCAATTACCCCATTATCCAATTACCCCATTCTTTTTCAATGCACCAGCAACTTAATGCTTTCATTTATCAAATCAACAAAAATCATTGGTGGATTCAAACCCAAATAGGCAGCACCACCCAATAATATAAACTGTGAAGTTGACCTCCAAGGGCTAACATGGGGAACAGTGCTTTCGTCGAAATTGACAACAGGGATAAATAATATTTTAAATATGTTTTTGGCAAATGCCCAAATAATGAGTGTAAGTAACAGCAAAACCACCAGTAATAAAATTAACTGATTGGCTTCGAACATGGAACGGAAAATGAGAAACTCGCTCACAAACATTCCCGAAGGTGGCATGGCTGTAGCACTTATGAAGGCCAGCAGCAATACGATGGCGCCTGTGGTATTGTATTTGAAATAATTTCCCAACTGATAAATACTCTTGTTTTTATACACTTTGTATAATTGATTGTATTGAAAAAACAAACTTGATTTCACAAACGAATGCAGTACAATATGAAGAATAGCAGCATAATAACCAATGCCGCCAGCAGCAATACCCAGCATTACCAATCCCATGTGCTCCACGCTCGAATAAGCCATCAAACGCTTGATATTCTTTACTTTTATCATGTAAACAGCCGCGATAAAAATGGACAGAAAAGCGGCTATTCCTACCACCAAACTTGCCCAGTGGAGCAAAGGTGTATTGGCCACGATGACATAAATTCTGAAAATACCCACAAAACCCATGCACATTACAATGCTCGAAAGTAAAGCTGCTGCGGGTCCGGGCGCTTTGTCTTTTGCATCAACACCAGCCGTAAACATCGGGAAAAGTCCGAGTTTGGCAGTAAATCCTGTGAAAATAAACAGAAATGCCAATCGCAACCATGAAAGATTTAAAACGGAACTGTTGGCAAACAAATTTTTGTAAGATAAATCGTCCGAACCAGCATTGGCAAACGAAAGACTTAAAAACAAGATGCCAATAAACACAAAAGTGATGCTTATGGCGCAAATGAAAATATACTTCCACGTGCCTTCCAAAGCCAATTTGTTGCGGTGATGATAAATAAGCGCCGATGCACTCAAGGTAGTTATCTCGGTAAAAATCCAGACCACAGCAATGTGATTTGCCAAATATGCTGCACTTACGGCGGTAATTAAAAGTGACAATGCACCAAAATAGGTTGCCCTGGAGCGTGGAGTTGCTTCCTCACTCTCTTCGAGGTACACGTAGCTGTGAAAAACTGCGGGTATGGAAATGATGGTGGCAGTGAGCAACATAATTAAACCCAGTGAATCGAAGGTGAAATAGTTAGCAGTCGTTTCATTGTAATGCCAGCAAGCATAAGCCGTGAATGCCGTTTGCACTAACAGAAACAAACAAATTAACAAGTAATTGAGCGACTTGTTTCGATTGAAAAAAAGTCCTGTGCCAATTAAAATTGAGATGATTAAATATATTATTATCATAAACCGTAAATTTTGTTCTAATGAAAAACCTGCAAAAATGAATGGTAAATTGTAAATGAAAAAATTGTCAATTCTTAATAGTCTTTCAAATTCGTCAATTGATTTACATCAATGTCTTTAAATACATCGCCGATTTTGTTCAGGAAAATGCCGAGTATCAGCACACTGGCAAAAATGTCGAGCATAATGCCAAGGTTCACCAACATGGGCATTTCATTTCCTACGGCTAGCGACAAAACAAAAACGCCATTTTCGATAATCAAATAACCCATTACGTGGGTAATGATTTTTCGACGTGAAGCAATGAAATAAAGTCCGGTGAACAATGTTGAAAGTGCCACCACAAAGAAAATCTTGTCTAACTTGCTTTCTTCCATTGTGTTTGATAATACTATGGTGGTAACAACAATAATGGTGGTGATAATTAACGACACAAAATTAGGCAGATAAGGCTCAGCTTCACGTGTAATGTTATTCCGTTTGAGTACGTATTTTAGAAACATCGGCACTGCCAGCGATTTGAAAATAATTGTTTCCAACAAAATTAAAATCAAATTGAGCGTGTTGATGTGTTTTAACTCCAAAAACGCCACAAAGAAAAGCAGAATTCCCTGCAATGCCAGCACGTTAATATAGGTTGTCATGCGGTTGGCAATCGACAAATAAAACAGCGAAATGAGAAAAATGATGAGCAGTACGTGTAACATAATATTCTAATTTTATAATGAGATAATATGATAATATGATAATATGATAATGTGGTAATTAGATAATTTGGTAATATGATAATATGATACTGAAACTAGTTTCACTACTTTTCAAATAAATTTTCCCGAAACCAACAAAGCACCAAAAAATATCAGCAAAGATACGCTCGAAAGCACAACAATGAACTGGGCATTGTGATTCATTCTAAATCGTGCCATAAATGATTCTATCAACCCAACGGCAATTGCCAAAATCAATTGAATTGCAAAAAACATTGGAATGGCATATTCGTAACCAATTGTACCGCTAAAAAGATTGAAAATAATAGCGCCGTACACTGCAAATTTAAGGTAACCAGCGGACAAGATCAATCCAAGGTCAAAGCCACTGTTGTCCAAAATCATTACTTCATGAACCATTGTTAGCTCCAAATGTGTTTTAGGGTCGTCCAACGGCATTCGACTATTTTCAATCATGGCTATTAATAGAAACACAACTGCTGCCATTACTGCCAAAGCGTAACTGATGGAAGAGCCAAGATGTAAGGCTGAAAATATTTCCTGAAAGGATGTATATCCGGTGAGCAGTGCCAAAGAACCCATCAGAATAAAGAATGCGGGTTCGGCAAACATGGAGTAAAGTGCCTCGCGACTGGCACCCATTCCTTCGAAACTGCTACCGGTATCCATTGCGCCAATTATGCTGAAAAACTTGCCCAATCCCAACACGTATGCAAAGAATATGAAGTCGCCGTTGAAACTAATAAAGCCTTTTGATTGTCCGAATGGTACCACCAACATGGCCACAAATACCGATGAAAAATAGATGGTAGGAGCAATTTGAAACACAAAACTGGAAGTCTCGCTATACACTGCCCCTTTTTTGAACAGCCGGATAACATCCAGGATCGGCTGAAAAATGCCAGGACCTTTACGCCCAGAAGCAATGCTTTTGGTACGAATAATGATTCCCGTAAAGAAGGTGGCGGCCAAGATGATTAGAATGAAGCTTATCATGATATGTTTAATTAATAATTAATGATTAACAATTAATAATTGGCAATTCAATATTTATTGTTTAATGAAAAATTGATCTGTTTGTATTCTAAAAGTATAACGTAATTATTAATTTTTACTTCTTAATTATTAATTATATTTTCAGAGTTGTTTCAAAAAATCCATCAGTAAAATTACCTGGTCATATATTATTGGTATGCTGATGATTGAAATGATAAATACGATTCCATAAAGGATATAAAATTGCAATTTCCCGTTTTGAAAAAACAGAAAACGACCCATAAATGATTTGAGATTGGTAATCGGAAAATCAATCAACCATTTCTCAACTTTATCATAAGGATGTGTAATAAGATGTGCTTTGGTGGGGAAAATCCCACTCAGTTCTTTTTCATGTTTTGTGATGATAAAAAACGATGTTAGCAAATGACTATATGTTTTTACGAACGAACTGGCTGTGTACTGTAGCTTGGGAGTGGGAGCAATGTAGGCGCAATTCCATGTTGGCAAAACGCTGATTTCTTTTTTACGCAGCACAAGTTTCCTGATTCCCAAAAGCATCATTACCAACAAAATCAATAGCCAAGCTGCTTTACTGATGGATTGTAGTGCTTCAACACCATTTCCCTGAAATGAAATAAATGGCAGTTGATGCAGGTTGGTGAAAAGTTGAACCGGTTGTACCAGTACATCTAAAAATGCCTTTGGAAATAATCCAATTACAACCAACATGGCGGCAATAAAATACAATGGAAGTAATTGAAAGAACGAAACTTCCTTCACTTCATGATGGAAAGTATGTCTTGTATTCCCCAAAAATACCACTCCAAAAGCTTTGGTAAAACACATCAATGCCAATCCGCCAATCAGTACCAAACCTGTAATAGTAAACGCTATACCAAGCAGGAAAGCAATTTGAGCATTGTGAATAGCACCAAGCAAACCGGAGTAAAGAATGAACTCCGAAATAAATCCATTGAAAGGTGGCAATCCACATATCGCCAATGCTGCAATCAAAAACAGATAAGTGGTTTGGGGCATTTTCTTGACCAATCCACCCAGTTTTTCAATGTCCAGCGTGTGCGTGGCTTGATACACATTGCCCGTCGTAAAAAATAAAAGTGATTTGAAAAGTGAATGATTGAGCGTATGCAGCAACGCGCCTGCAAATCCCAAGGAGCTAAGCACCACATTATTTGTGCCCAACCCAATGCAGCCCAATCCAATACCGATGCCAATGATGCCGATATTTTCAATGCTGTGGTAGGCGAGGAGTTTCTTTAAATTGTGCTGCAATATGGCCAACATTACACCGTAGATTCCTGAAATCAAGGAGATTACCAGAATGAAACTTCCAATTGTGGTATAATTCAGATTAATAAGTAATAGCATGCGAAGAATACCAAAAATGCCGATTTTAATCAACACGCCCGACATGATGCCCGAAATGTGGGCTGGAGCTGCCGGATGAGCATAGGGCAACCAAGTATGAAACGGCACAAAACCTGCTTTGATGGCAAATCCGATAAAAAAGAAAAGGTACAACATCAATGAAACGGCGCCCGAATTGGCCAGTGAATAAGTGCGAATCGCTTCAAAATCATAACTTCCTGTTTTGCTTGCTACCCAAATAAATCCAAGCATTAGAAATATTATGGAAACATGCGATTGAATTAGATAATTGATGCCTGCCTTGACAGTAGCCATCTTTTCGTGTTCAAAAAGTATACTTAGAAATGCCGACAGCGCCATTATTTCCCAAGTCACCAAAAAAACAATGCTGTTTTGAATGACACACAAACTTACCAAAGATGTATAAAGCAACAAAAAAAGTATTCCGTGAAATGAGAGATTTTTGGGTTGATTTTGGTAAGCGCTCATGTAAAACAAACCGTAGAAACCACCTGTGATAAAAGCAAAATTGATGATGAAAATGAACCAAGCCGATAGCGCGTCAACCTGCAAACGAATGGGACCAGAAATGTAACTTCCTTGCAAAGTGATGTCGAAGTTTTGACCCGTCAACGCCCGAAAAGCAACGTAACTAGTAAGGATGGCAATCAAACTTATGGCAGCGTACACAGCAATGGCTTTTCCTTTCATTTTCAGAAATGGAATTAAGCTCATGGCAATGAACGGAATAAGTAGGAAGCTCCAAACTATGTTCATGATACGAAGTTAAAGACGGTTAGAATAATCATGGCAATGATAAACACAATACCGTAAGCCACATAAGATTGCACCCGTCCATTTTGAATAAATAAAAATCGACTCAGGAAGTATTTTAAATTGATAATTGGATAATCAATCAACCATTTTTCTATTTTATCATAAGGATGCGTTTCCAAATTTGCTTTGGCCGGAAAAATTCCTTGCAGCGCTTTTTCCTTCTTTTTAATTTGGAATAAAAGTCCGAACAACTGATTGTAAGTTCTCGAAAATGAGCTGCCCGTGTATTGAATTTTAGCCGTTGGAGCGACATATCCGCAACCCCATGTGGAGGAAACGGTTGCTATTCTTTTTCGCAGAAGCAATTTTCTGATTCCAAAAACGGTAATTATCAGCAATATAAAATACAGACTGCTTTTGCTCACTGATAGCAAAGCTTCTATACCATTTCCTTGAAATGATACAAATGAAAGTTGTTTCAGATTCGTAAAAAGCTGAACAGGTTGAATCAATACATCCAAAAATATTTTGGGAAACAAACCAATGAAAACAAGAAGTGCAACTATAAAATATAGTGGTAGAAGTTGATATTTAGATACTTCCTTCACTTCGTGATGAAAAGTTTGTCGCTCATTTCCCAAAAATACGACACTGAAGGCTTTGGTAAAACAGATAATGGCCAGACCGCCAATCAGCACCAAACCAGTAATTGTAAATATGATGCCAAGCAACCAAACCACGGAGGCATTGTGCACCAATCCAAAAAGGCCAGTGTAGAGTATAAATTCAGAAATAAATCCGTTGAAAGGTGGCAATCCCGAAATGGCGAGTGCGGCAACTAAAAACAAGAATGCAGTCTGCGGCATTTTTTTTATCAATCCACCCATTTTTTCAATGTCCAAACTGTGGGTTGCCTGATAAACATTGCCGGCGGTAAAAAATAAAAGCGATTTGAAAAGCGAGTGGTTCAAAGTATGGAGCAAAGCTCCGGCAAAACCCAACGAACTGAGAATAGAATTGTTAGTTCCCAATCCAATACAGCCCAATCCAATGCCAATCCCAATAATTCCAATGTTTTCAACGCTGCTGTAGGCCAGTATTTTCTTCAAGTTATGTTGCAGAATGGCCATCATGATGCCAAAAATGCCCGAGAATAAACCAATGACAAGAATAATGATGCCAACTGTCAGATAATCAACCGGAATGAGTAAAAGCATTCGAAGAATTCCGAAAATTCCGATTTTAATCAACACGCCCGACATGATGCCCGAAATGTGCGATGGAGCGGCCGGATGTGCGTAAGGCAGCCAAGTATGAAAAGGTACAAAACCAGCTTTGATGGCAAATCCGATAAAGAAAACAATAAACAACCAAAAGGAAGTTCCACCGACATTTGCCACCGCATAGCTGTGAATGGCTGCAAAATCGTAGGTGCCAGTTTGGCTTGCCACCCAAATAAATCCAATCATCAGAAAAACGAGCGAAACATGCGATTGAACTATAAAATTGATACCTGCTTTGATGGTGGCTGCTTTTTCATGTTCAAAAATAATGCTCAAAAAAGCCGAAAGTGCCATTATTTCCCAGGCAATAATAAACGCAAAGCTATTCTGAATGGCACAAAGACTGAGCAAAGCGGGATAAAGTAGCACAAAAAGTATGGCTTGCAAAGTCAGGTTTTTGGGCTGGTTTTTGTAAGCACTCATATAAAATATACCGTAGAAACCGCCAGTCAGAAACGTAAAATTGATAATCAAGATAAACCACGCTGATAGTGTATCTACTTGTAAATGAATGAGTCCACTGATAATGCTACCTTGCAAAGTCAGGTTGAAAATTTCTCCCATCAAAGCTTTTACAGCCACAAAACTAGTGAGAATGGCAATACAACTTACTACCGAGTACACAGCAATGGCTTTTCCTTTCAAATTGAGAAAGGGAATAACGCAAATTGCTATGAGCGGAATAAATGTAAAGCCCCAAACTAGATTCATGTTACGATATTTAAAAAAGTAAGTACAAAAATAGTGATAATAAATGCAATGCCGTATAAAACATAAGATTGCACACGACCATTCTGAATGAATTTGAAATAATTGGCAGCGTAAATGAGCTGATTACTTATGACATGAATGACCCGAAATTCAAAAAAATCGTGATAATGCGATGCGTGTTTTCGTTCTTTTGGGAAAATCTCACCCTTATTTAATTCTTCATATTGTTTCCGTTCTATCACTATGAAGTTGAACGTTTTACTCAAAGTTTTGCTGAATGATTTGCCGGTATATTGCATTTTACTTGATGCCGCTGTATATGCATTTTGCCAGGTTGTATGTGTTACCTGGGTTTTTTCATTGAGCATATAAATGCGAATTCTCCAGAAAACGAAGATGATACATATTAGTAAAATTGAATATAAACTGATACTTCCCAGTATTGAAATATAATTTGTAAATTCAGCTGGTGGTGGCACAACAAGGCTTTTTGTTAATCCGGATATTATATTTCCAATAATTTGCAAATAAAATTGGGGAAAAAAAGCCACGCTCAGCATTACGGCAATTATTGCATATTGAGGAAGCAACATTTGTAATGAAACTTCTTGTGGTTCTGACGAAAATTCGTTTCTTGCTTTTCCCAGAAAAACCGTTCCAAAGGATTTTGTAAATGTCAAAATAGAAAGTCCACCAATAACACTCATGGCTGCCAATGAAACCGATAATAATATCATTTCGTTGGGATTATGCAATTTTACTCCTTCAATTAATCCGCTGTAAATCAGAAACTCGGAAACAAAACCATTGAAAGGTGGCAATCCACAAATGCCGATTGCCGCCATCAAATATACAAAAGCAGTGCGCGGCATTTTTTTTATAAGTCCGCCCAACTTTTCCATGTCGGAAGTGTGGGTTTGTTGAAATACAGACCCGGACGAAAAGAACAACAAGGATTTCAGCAACGAATGATTCAAAACATGCATTAAAGCACCTCCAAAACCCAAATAGTACAAAATGGGTGAATGACTGCCCAATCCTACCAATCCAATCCCCATTCCAATCCCTATCGTTCCAATGTTTTCTACGGTGCAATAGGCCAGCATTTTCTTAAGGTTGCGGTGTATGGCAGCATTCAAAATCCCGAATAAACCTGTTACAACAGCAATAGTTATTATAATTTCACCAACTAAAAGATAATCACTTTGGAGATAAGACGCAACCCTAAAAATGCCATAGATACCCAGTTTTACCAATACGCCCGACATGATGCCCGCAATGTGTGAAGGTGCTGCCGGGTCACCTTGCAGCAAACCGCTGTGCAATGGTACAAAACCTGCTTTCAAACCAAAGCCAACAAAAAGTACCAGGAATAGTCCAATATTACTATTAGTTTCAAAATAAGTGCTGAAAGCATCGAAACTAAACGAACCGGTTTGAAAATAGAGCCATATAAAGCCAATGGTCAAAAATACCATACTGATATGCATTACAACAAGATAGTTGATGCCCGCTTTTATGATTTTGGGATTGTTGTTGTCGAAAATGACCAGAAAAACTGACGTCAAAGACATTATTTCCCAAACAATAAGGAATAGTAAGCTGTGTTGTATCATGCAAACCCAAACCATGGAAAGTTGAAACAAAACAAATAAAATCCAATGAAAAGTCAACTTTTTGGCAGAATCATTTTGTGTTTTTAAATAGCCAGCACCATATAAAATGCCAGTAATACAAGTGAAATTGATGATAAGGATAAACCAGGCAGAAAGTTGATCAATTCTAATGGCAATATCTCCAAATAATTGCCCACCATAAAAAGTGAAATCAATTATTTGGCCTTGTAGAGCCAAAATAGCCAAGCTGCTGGTAACAATTGAATTGGCCAAAACAGCAATAATTGCCGTGTATGCTTTAAAGTTAGTTGGCACCAAAAAAAGGATGACAATTGCCAACAAACCCATCATCCAACTTAAATGAATCAACTCCACCATGAAATATTTAATTTTTAGAACTACAAAATTACTTCAAAATTGGAGTTAATGTTCAAAAAATGTATATTTTATTTTTTCTTATGTGCTATTATGCAGTCAATTAATTGTTTAAAGAGCATCTTTATTTCTTCGAAAAAATTGTTTTTATGCATTTTTGCAAGTTGGTTGTATTTTTATTCTAGCTCATGACTTCATTCTCAATATAATTAACAGTATAGAAATAACTTTTTTCGTTCATCAGTGTTACATGTTCAAAAAAGTGTAATTTTGTGCGTTGTAACTCTCAAATATTTCAAATCTTCATCCCGATAGCTATCGGGACTTCAAATCATTTAAAAAATGTGGAAACTCGATCAATTTAATTACTCCCGCCGACCTTCGGCAGAAATACAAATAGGTTCACTTTTATTGGGTGGAAATAATCCGGTACGTGTGCAATCGATGGCAAATACCGATACCAATGATATCGAGAATTCTGTAGCTCAATGCTTAAGGATAGTAGCAGCTGGCGGCGATATTGTTCGTCTGACCACACAAGGCATTCGCGAAGCCGAAAGCATTGGCAAAGTTCACGATGCATTGCGTGAGCAAGGCTGTAATGTTCCCTTGGTAGCCGATATTCATTTCAATGCTAATGCTGCCGATGTGGCTGCTCGTAATGTGGAGAAAGTGCGTATCAATCCGGGAAATTACGTTGGAACAGTAAAAATTGGAGATACTTCCGATTATACCGATGCCGAATTTGCACAGGAGTACCAAAAAATCCGCGATCGTTTTATTCCGTTTTTGAATATTTGCAAGGAACACGGCACAAGCATTCGTATTGGCGTGAATCATGGTTCGTTGAGCGAAAGGATGATGAATCGTTACGGTGATACTTCTCGCGGAATGGTGGAATCGTGCATGGAATTTTTAAATATCTGCAAAGAAGAAGATTTCAACCGCGTGGTGATTTCCATGAAAACTTCCAACACGGTGATGATGGTTCAAACAGTGCGATTGTTGGCACACGAAATGGCGCAAGCCGGTCATAGTTTCCCATTGCATTTGGGCGTTACCGAAGCTGGTGATGGCGAAGATGGTCGTATCAAATCGGCTGTAGGAATTGGCGGATTGTTGGCCGATGGCATTGGCGACACCATTCGTGTTTCATTGAGCGAAGAGCCAGAATTTGAAATTCCGGTGGGCAGATTGTTGGTTTCTTACATTTCCGAACGCAAGGGTCATGAAAAAATCGTTGCCACTGAAAATGCTGCTCATTCCCGTTTTGAATTCAGCAGACGTAAAACGCATGCTGTTTCTAATATTGGTGGTAATAATGTACCAGTTGTGGTTGCCAATGCTGAAGGAGATCATGCAGTTGCACCCGATTATATTTTGTGTCAAAACAATGTGTTTTGTAAAGATGGCGAAATGTACGATTTGTATTCACCAGAAAACATAAATGCACTTTTAGAGGATGATGCCAAAATTAAATTCTTGAAATTGAGTTACCCAGATTTAAAACCTGAGATACTCAAAGTGCTTAAAGAACAAGCTGATATAGTTGTTGTGTTGTATACCAACCACATCAATGGAGTGGCCGAGCAGCGCGCTTTTTTCCACACATTGCTCAATGCGGAATGTACAACTCCAGTAATTATAAGCCGGAAATATGCTGAAAATGAACTTCAATATCTGCAAATAAAATCAGCTGCCGACTTTGGTGTTCTGTTTATTGATGGATTTGGTGATGGTATTTTTCTGGAAAATACCGGTAGTATTACTGTAGAACAAATCAACTCTGTTGCTTTTGGTATTTTGCAGGCTTCACGCGTTCGTACTACCAAAACCGAGTTTATATCTTGTCCAAGTTGCGGTCGTACCATGTTTAATTTGCAAACGGTGGTGGCACGTATCAAGGCACGCACATCTCACCTTAAAGAGTTGAAAATCGGTATCATGGGTTGTATTGTAAACGGTCCAGGCGAAATGGCCGATGCCGATTATGGTTATGTAGGCGCAGGTCGTGGAAAAGTGAGCCTGTACAAGCGAAAAGAATGTATTGAACGCAATATTCCTGAAGACGAAGCGGTAGACAAACTGATTGACTTGATAAAAGTAAATGGCGATTGGCACGAATAAATAAGTGAATAAAACAAGGTTTAACTTGGCTGATTTCTTAATGTAGATCGACTTGTACTTAATAATGATTATTTGATAACTTATCTATTGGCATGAAAATTGTAATGTGAAAACAATCGTGTTTTGTTAATAAGCAAACAATAAAATCAAATTCAATCATTAATAAATTTAGAAAATGAAGAAATTATTTCTTGCGCTCATTTTAGTACTGAGCATAACAGGTGCCGTAAACGCACAAGTAAATGGTAAAGCTATTGGATTACGTTTTGGTAATGGTGCCGAAGTTTCTTTTAATATGGCATTGGGAAGTGCAAATAGATTGGAATTGGATTTGGGCTTGAATAGTTTTGATAACAATAGTAATTCTGGCTTTGGGCTAACAGGTATTTATCAATGGGTGTGGGCATTGGACGAATTGGCACCAGGTTTTAATTGGTATGCCGGTGTAGGTGGCACTGTGGGAAGCTATAAAACAAATGGGTTAGGTCTTGGTGTTGCTGGTCAAATTGGACTTGAATACAATTTCGCAATTCCGTTGCAGCTTTCTATAGATTATCGTCCAGCCATTTTTCTAAACAATTCTTATGGATCCTATGATGATGCAAGGTTAGCAATACGTTACCGTTTTTAGACTGAATCAAAAAAACTTCAATCGGCTGAATTTCTTCAATGAAATTCAGCCGATTTTTTTATTGTACATATTTGATAAGTGTGTTTTGTATTCGTTTTTTAGCGCTTTGTTGGCGTTAAATTCTAGTATAGAAAAATGACAAAGGGTTGTCATTACGACAACCCTTTGATTTTCAGTTTATATTTCTAATCTAATATATTCAAGTTTTCAATAACCTGGATTTTGGACAATAACTGCAGTATTTAAACCAATTGCATCTTGAGGAATAGGACGTAGAATCTTATAATTTCCATCGTTTCCTTTCATGTTTGCATCACTTGGTACATCTGGATTGTAAGTAGAAACGTATTGTACTAATTTTCCAGTACGTTTCAAATCATACCAGCGATTGTATTCACCTGCAAATTCACGAGCGCGTTCATCTAGAATATAATCAATAGTTGCATTGGCCTCTACAATGTTAGCAGCACCAGCACGTGTACGAATCACATTTATATCGGTCTTTGCTTCGGTAAGCTTAGATAATTTTACATATGCTTCAGCACGTATTAAATAAGATTCGGCCAATCGGGCAAGGAATATATCGCGTCGGCTTCCTGTTGTATTAAAAGGAGCATCGGGATCTGAGAACTTTTTTATGCAAGGATAGTCCTTGTCCAAATCATTCTTTTCCCAATTGTTAACCGCACCAGTAGTTGCCCATTTAATGACAGTTGAATCACGTTGTGCTGGATTAATTGCTTTCCATGCATCCACATCGGCCTGTACAGCGCCAGGTTTCGGATAGTACATCAATACTTCCAGTGCAGTGCGGGTATCATATTTCTTGAAATATGAATAGTAACTACACTTTCCGGTCTTGCATACGCCATACAATTCCTGCATAAATGTTCCTGCAAAACGTTTATCATTTGCATCAGCACTTAAAAGATTATACAAGCGCATAGTTGATTTCAAACGTGTATTCATATAAGGCATACCATCGTTTATTGCACCGTCGGCACCTCCAAGATAAGCACCATAATAGTATGCTTGTGAACTTCCTTTGGTTACGCTTTCAAGGGTGGCGGCGCTGTATTGAACAGCAAAAATGATTTCGGCATTCTTTTCCAATCCAGGGTAGAAAATACCTGTTTTTCCATCGAATGGCAATGCCAAAGCCTGACCATTAATTGCTGTAGTTGCATAATCCACTGATGATTGAAAATCAGCTGCAGTTCCAAAGGTTTCATATCCTTTTGTGAGATACACCAATGACAAATAATGATTTACTACTCGTTTGTTGATTCTATTGGCCACATCAGTTGTCGGAAGGCCAGCAAGTGAAGCTTTCATTTCAGAAATAATAAATGCATAAACATCGCTGGCCGGAGTTCTTGGATATTCAGTGTTAATTGGTGTGGTTAATTGATCTGTCACCAAAGACACGTCGCCAAATTGTTGTACCAAATGGAAATAATAAAATGCACGTAAGAAACGCATTTCTGCAATTCGACCAGCATTGTGGTTATACGTATTTCCGTAATAGATAGCATCGTTACAACGCTTGATAGACTGGTATACAACCTGATAAAAAGCTTTCACTGAATTGTCGGCAGGTGTTAAACCCTGATAGCTACCTAAACCTTGAGATGTTAATCCTGCACGACCAATTTTAAATAAATCAGTACCCGCAACAAACATCTCAACATTATCGCCATACACATCGCGCAAAGTGGAATAACAAGAATTAATCAATGACTCATAACCCGATGGAGTCTGGTAAAAAATTGCGGCATCAGGATTTGATTTGTTTTTTTCAGATAAGAAATCTGAACATCCTGTCGTCATAAATACCGCAATCAATGTCAAAATATAAATTATTTTTTTCATATTAAATCTTTTTAAATAGTGGATTAAAATTTGACATTAACTCCAAATTGATAAGTAATGGTTGAAGGGCCATTGTCTTTTCCCATTGTAGCTCCCGCCCATTCTGGATCGAAACCTTCATATTTGCTAAATACAAATGGATTCAATACATTGCAATAAAACCTAAAGCTTGAGATGCTTAATGATTTAATCACAGATTTTGGTAGCGTATAACCAAGTGTGATATTTTTTACTTTTACATAAGATGCATCTATCCAAGACCCTGGCATTTCGTTTGCAGTTTCTTTTGATTGGTGCCAGTATGGACCTGAATTTGCTTTAGTAGCATTATCACTATAAACCATTGGGCGACCTTGATAGTTATTGGCAGTTTGTTGAGTTGTAAAAGTACCATCGGCAGCTAAGATTGTTACTCCTGCAGGAATATAATAATCCATTACTAATTTTTGACGACCACGGTCATTGTAGTTTGTAAATTCTTCGATAAATGGCGAAAATACAGTCATACCTTGAGCCGTATAAATATTCATAGCGAAATCAATTCCTTTATAGCTTAAGTTGGTGCTTAAACCAGCAATCCAATTAGGATCTGAATGACCTTGAATTCTACGGTCTTTGGCATCAATTCCGTTGCCATCATAATCTACTACTTTGGCTTGACCTTCGCGAGCGATAGTCTTACCAGCAGAATTTACAGCGCGTGGGTCTTTGTCTGCAATTGCTTTAAGAATTCCATCGGCAGTCCAAACTCCATCATACACGTAACCATAAATTGAGTTGATATTTTCACCAACCATCCATTTCTGAGTACTGCTGTTAATGAAAATATATCCAGGAGTAGTATTGCCAAATAAATTCAATATTTCATTCTGATTGGCAGTAAAAGAACCGCTAACAGTCCATTTTAGGTCTTTTGAATTTATGATACTGGCGTTTAAAGCAATTTCAATTCCTTTGTTTTGAACTGAACCCAAATTGTCGGTCATAGTATTACCACCCGATTCTGGGGGTAAGGTCCGATCCTGAAGTAAATCCACGGAAATACGATTGTACAAATCTACAGTCAAATCCAATCGGTTATTCCACAATCCTAAATCAACTCCCACATTTAACTCCTTCGTTTTTTCCCATGTTAATTCTCTGTTGGCTAACGGACCCGGTGCAACACCTAAAGCACCTATGGTTCCAAAATTATAATAAGTCTGTTGATTCGCTAACGGGATTGTTTTATAGGGTGATACGTTATTGTTGGCAGTTAAACCATAACTTCCACGGAATTTTAAGTTAGAAATTACTGCTTTTGTCGATTCCATAAATGACTCTTCGGAAGCACGCCAGGCTATGGATGTAGATGGTAAAACAACATTATCATAAAGTTTGGATGAAACATCATTCCGAAAGGTAACTGTTGCTAAGTATTTTCCTTGATAGTCGTATCTGGCCCTAGCTGCTACTGATTGCAAAGTAGCCATTGTATATACACTAGTTAATTTTGTATTGGCAGTAGTGGTTGCAGCTCCTAAATTATCCCAACCGTAATTATAATTATAACCTGCAGTTTTGGTGGTATATAATTCAGAATCTTCACCATAAATACTATACAATCCCATAACATCCAAATTATGACCGTCATTCAATGAAAATTTGTAATCTATCTGATTATCCCAAGTGTAATTTAAATAAGTATAATTTTCTACGGTTGCTTTGGCATCTGCTTCTACTGTAGAAGTCAATGGATTGTCATAGTTTCCTTCGGCCAAAGTTGTTTTAGAAGTTCCTAGTCGGTAGGTGGTAAAGCTAGGAGAAACAGTCGTTTTTACCGTCAAATTTTTCATTGGTTTGAATTGGAGAAACGCACTTCCCAACGCCATGATTTTTTTTGTGTTGTTTGACGAATTGGCTAAATCAATCAATGGGTTTATCGATGATGTAAATCCTCCTGAACCCAATGAATTTGGAAATATCGCATTTTTGTTTGCATCCAATAGGGTTTCTGTAGTTTTGCCAGGCACAACTATAATATCTCCCTCAAGGTGATTCATTGTTGCGCTCAGATTTCCATTGGTATAAGGTGTTACTATCGGACTCATTCTGTATGCGCTTAACATAGCATTATCACTTCCTGATTCTTGATTAGAATAAGCTGTGTTGATATTGAATCCAGTAGACCATTTGCTGTTCAGGTTGGCTGTCAAGCTACCTTTCAGGTTATAACGATTGTAGCTGTCTTTGATAAATACGCCTTTCTCATCTTGATATCCAACGCCAACAACATAAGCTACATCTTTTGTGCTTCCAGAAATATCTACATAATGGTTTTGTTGAATGCCTTGTTGGGTTACAGTTCCAGCCCAATCAGTAGTTGTATTATTCAAATAGCGGTCGAGTAGAAATTGACTTCCACCAAAGCTTCCATCTGCATAAACTTGTTGAAGTCCTTTACCATTGGCTAAATCACGAAGTTGAATACCACCCATCCAAACATTTTTCAAATCATTTCCAGCAGCTTGATTAGTGATTTCAATAATACCATCATTGTTGGTATCAGAAGTATATTGATAATTGAGTGGTCTGTATTGCATCCACTGTTGCGTATTCATAAAGTTAGGTGTCCGTGCCGTGTTGCTTACTCCATAATAGCCATCGTATGAAATAGCGGTTTTTGAAGCTTGTTGAACACTTTTGCCCGATTTTGTAGACACAATTACAACCCCGTGAGAACCTCTCGATCCATAAATTGCGGTTGAAGAGGCATCTTTCAGAATGTCAATCTTCTCAATATCCTGAGGATTAAGAAAATCGATACTGGATGTAATTACTCCATCAACAACGTAGAGTGGAGCGTAACTGCCTGAAACAGAATTCTGTCCACGTACAATAATGTCGAATGCGGCACCTGCTCGTGAAGAGTTTTGTTGGATTTGAACTCCCGGAACTGCACCTTGAATGGCGCTAAGGACCTGCGTAGAACCTTTTTCGGTGATTTTTCCAGCATTAACACTCGATACTGACCCAGTTAAATCACTTTTTCGTACTGTTCCATAACCAACAACTACTAATTCATCAAGTTGTTTAGAATCTTGTAGTAAAGTTACATTCATAGGACTTTCAGTAATCGAGAGTTCCTGTTTAAGCATACCCACATAAGTAAATACCAATGTTTTGGCAGTAGTAGGTGCTTGTAAGCTGTAAACACCTTGCGAGTTAGTAATTGTCCCAATTGTTGTCCCTTTTACAAGAACTGAAACTCCAATAATAGGTTCTCCTGTAGTTTCCTTAACTACACCTGTGATTGATTTTGTTTGAGCCAACAGTATTCCATGGATGGAAATGGCAAAAACAAGAAACAATGCTCTTTTGATGAGTGATTTGTTTTTCTTCATTTTTTTTGATATTAGTTTTAAAGTTAATTTGTAATTTTGCTAATAAAACACAAAACTTACAGGACAAAAATACGGATTTTGTAGTTGTAGCAATGTGTAAAAAATGACTAATAATGTGGATTAATTGATAAAATAGTGAGGCAATTGTATGGAAAAAAATGTCCCTTAAATCGAGATGCTTGATATACTGATTGTTTTGATATTATGGATAGAGACTGGACTATGTTTTTAAAAAGCAATGTGCTACTTCAATCAGCGAAGTTTTATTACAATAATCAACAAATTGTAGGATAATTTGAATAAGTGAATGTCTTGAAATACATACTTTTTTTGTTATTATATTGACTATTTGGATTTGAAAAGTATGTTTTATGTTTTTAAATTTATAAACAAAAAAAGCACATAATATGTTTTGAACTATTCAACAATAAATACGTTCTATCAAAGATATTACAACCATTTTTTTTGATACTTAATAAGAATATGAATAGTTCCAAAAAGATTAGCATTGAAATGTATTATACATTAACTTGTCCCAATTGTAAGATTTTAAAACGAATGTTGGATGAAGTTTTGCCTGAGTTTGATGATAAATTTCAATTCAAGAAATCAATGGCAAATTCGCCCATTGGCATGATAAGAACCATTAAAGCCGGCATTCACACTGTACCTACCCTTTTGATAAATGGCGAAATAGTTTATAAATCAGTCCCTACAAAACAAGAATTAATAGAACAACTAAAAAAGTATTGAGAATGGAAGAAAAGAAAAAATTAAGGTGTCCGCTTGGAGTGCCTGGTGGTATTTTGGCCACTTTGCTGGGTTTAATTGGTATTGTTGCCAATGTGGTAAATTTTGAATGGATAGGTTTAATCACCTCATTAGCTTTGTTTTTAATTGGTGCACCTTTCGTGCGCGTTACCATGATGGTGCATTCTGCCAATGACCGATTGGACGAATTGGAACGAAAAGTAAACGCAAAATAATGAGTAATATATGGAACGAGCGCTATGCACAGCCCGAGTATGTTTATGGCGTAAAACCGAATGAGTTTTTCAAGCAAGAACTATCGAAACTTCAACCAGGAAAGATTCTTTTTCCGGCCGAGGGCGAAGGTCGCAATGCTGTTTATGCCGCTTTGCAAGGTTGGGACGTGACAGCTTTTGACAGTAGCACGGAAGCCAAAAAGAAAGCTGAAAAGCTGGCTGCTGATAATGATGTTCAAATCAATTATTTGATAGCTTCGATGGAGGGATTTGAGTATGAGGAAAATAGTTTTGATGCGTTGGTACTTATTTTTGCACACAACCAAAACCGGGAATCCAATCACCAAAAGCTACTCCGATATTTGAAGCCCGGTGGCACATTGATACTCGAAGGTTTTTCTAAAAAACAACTTGCAAATAACTCTGGCGGACCAAGAAATTTGGAAATGCTGTTTTCCGAAGAGGAACTCAACAGTGATTTTAAAGTACTCAATACTTTGTCAGTTGTAGAATTTGAAATTGAGCTTGAAGAAGGACGGCTGCATATTGGAAAATCCGATGTTATGCGGGTGGTGGGGATGAAATGATAGACTTTTAATTTATCAATTCAGAAATAAAAAAATGGTTGCAATATGTTTGCAACCATTTTTTTTGTTCTCGTCATTCCTTATGCCTATTGTTTTTAGGGTTTTACCCTAGGTTTTATTATGGTTTTCATTACTAAATACTAATGTGAGAATTTCTAATTTTACATATCTAATATACACTTTTAGAAGTAGAGTTTTGATAATATAATTGTAGGCTTAAAGGTAGATCAGATGATTCTTTTTAGTGACATTTTTATAAGTGTTGCTAATCAAAACTATAGTATTAACGTTGAAAAAAATGTTTCCTGTGTTAATATCTAAAAATCATAGAAGATGAATCGAATTTTTAGTCTTCTACTACTCTCGTTTTTTTTCTTTGGCTTGTCCTATGGAAAACAAATTGATGAAAACACAGCAAAAAATACTGTATTCAAATTTCTAAAAACCACAAAGAAAGCGCAGGCTGTAAAAAGTACAGCTAATCTAATACCAATTTATAAAGCAACTTCAATAGATCAAAATCAGTCAAGTTTATCTCAATCGATTACTTATTACTATGTATTTAACACCTCCAATGGTTTTGTAATCGTATCAGGTGACGACAATGTATTTCCAATTTTAGGATATTCTGAAGAAGGAAATTTCCAGCCAAACAATATTCCTTCCCAAGTAGCAAAATGGTTGGAAGGTTATAAATCTCAAATACAATATGTGATAGATAAGGGAATTCTGGCAACTAACGAAATTAAATCTGCATGGTATAAAGAACAGAATGACACTGATATAATTCGATCTTCAATTGTCTCAAAAGCAGTTTTGCCCATTCTAAAGACCAAGTGGGATCAATCGCCTTACTACAATGATTTATGTCCTTTTGATAAAACTGCCAATGAAAGAACTGTGTCTGGATGCGTTGCAACTGCAATGGCACAAATCTTGAAGTTTTGGAATTATCCTGCACAAGGAACAGGTTTTCACTCCTATAATGATAAAAAGTACGGAACCTTATCCGCCAATTTTGGCAGTACAACTTACCAATGGAACTCGATGCCAAATGTAATTTCCAATACCAATAATTCAGTAGCTACATTGATGTATCATTGTGGCGTAAGTGTCAACATGTCTTATGGAGTCGCCGCAACAGGTGGTAGTGGCGCTTATGTGGTGGCAACACAAAGTCCAGTTACCAATTGTGCTGAATATGCTTTGAAGACCTACTTTGGTTTTAAAAATTCACTATTAGGAAAGGTAAGGGCAAATTATTCAGACACGCAATGGAAAAGCCTTATGAAATCCGAGCTAGATGCTGGTCGTCCGGTTTTGTATGCCGGTTTTGGGAGTGGCGGGGGACATTGTTTTGTGACTGACGGGTATGATAACAATGATTATTTTCATTTCAACTGGGGATGGTCTGGATATTACGATGGCTACTTTACCATTAATGCGCTGAATCCGGGTGGAACTGGAACTGGAGGAGGAACCGGTGGATTCAATAGTGGGCATCAGGCAGTTATCGGCATAGAACCGCCAACGGATACTCAAACTTATGATTTAAAGTTGAACGCTAATGTTGTGCCAACCACAAATCCAATATCTTATGGTCAGTTTTTTACTGTCCAAACCAGTATTTGGAACAATGGTAAAAGTAGTTTCTTTGGAGATATAGGGGCGGCAGTATTTGATAGTAACTTGAATTTAATTGAATTTCTGGAAACAAAAACAGGAATTACCTTAAATGAAAATTTTGCTATTAATGAAAGTTTTTCAACCAACGGATTGTTGAGTATGTTACCCGGTACTTATTACGTGAGTATTTTTTGTAAGCCCACGGGAGGTGATTGGACAATTGTTGAAGACAATGGGAATTATATCAATAAGGCAGAAATGAATGTGATCAACCATAATTTCATTGAATTAAATTCTGCAATTTCAATTACAAACGGAACTGTTTTGACTAAAGATCAATCTGCAACTGTAATTCTGAATATAAAAAATTATGGTTTAACTACATTTAAAGGAACATTTTCGGTTGATTTGTACGATTTGAAAGGGAATTGGGTTGAAAATATTGATGAATATACAGAAACAAGTGGTTTACAAATTGGCAGAACTTATGCACCACCCTATTTGAGTTTTTCAAAATCATCTATAACTGCCTCACCTGGTACTTACTATGTTGAAGTAAAGCATCGCGAAATCAACAAGACCTTTTGGTCGCTGACGGGTTCTACTTATTTTCAAAATCCAATTTACATTACAGTAAAACTCCCTGAATTAATAGTTGATCCTTACGAAGCTAACAATACTGTTGACCAAGCAGCAAATCTAGCTTTGAGTTTCATCGATAATACAGCTTCAATAAAAACAGAAGGATCCAATTGTAATATTGGGAGTGATTATGATTACTATAAAGTGAAATTGGATAATGGGTATGACTACAATGTTTCAGCACAATTACATGATATGAACAACAGTGGAAATGGCAATTCATACACAATCGACGCCTTGTTTTCTTATTCATTAGATGGAGTAACTTGGTCAGATGCTTATGATTATATATTACCAAATAATATTCTGATTAAAAATGGTGGAACGGTTTACTTTTTTGTTTCGCCCTATTTTACAGGTAATACGGGCACATATTTGTTGGATGTGATTATTATACGAACAAAAAATACTGCTTTACAGCAAACTCTTCTTGATAATTCTATTAAGATATATCCAAATCCAGCAAAAAACTATGTGAATGTTGATTTAACTGAGTTTGACTATCAGGTTGAGAAAATTTCCGTAATAAATATTCATGGACAAAACTTTTTATACGTAAAACCTAATCCGTCACAGTCAATAATTAAGCTGCCGCTAGATAATTTTTCTGATGGAATTTATTTGGTACAATTCTTTTCGAATAAAGGGTTGTTGACAAAAAAAATAATTGTCAGAAGGCAATAAATAAAGTTAGATGTGAATATTAAAACAGATATAAAATCTATATAATCAGATGATTTATCAAAAAGGAGGTAAAATGATATAACTGTAATCTTATGTAAGATTTAGCATCTTTCGGCCGTGAAATGATAAATCGGTTAGGCTTTTTAATATGATTGTATCGTCTCAAGTTGATTATTTGCCAAAAATATACTTGTATAAGTAATTAATAATTAATAATGAACAATTAATAATTAGTAAGACGTAGTAAATGACCATCTTATTAAATAACAAATATATCAATAAATAATTCCAACTACTTAATTATACTTTTTGAAAATTATATTCATCCATTAATTCAAATCTTATGAAAACAAAAATCGGATACTTGTTAATGTTATTGATAGCGGTTACCTTCATGTTTTCATCTTGCAAAAAAGATGATGAAGTTGACCCTAGAGAAGCTGTGATTGGAAGTTATAATATCACAGAAGCATGGTCGTGGGCAGGTTCTACTTATACTGCTGATGGAACCTTATCTTATAATATGACCATTACTAAATCGTCACAATCTACAGTGAAAATACTGGTTGCAAACTTAAGAGATAAGAACTTGACATTCGAAGCAGATCTAAACGGTAATGATTTTACGATCCTTTCGCAAGCACAATCGATTGATGGTGTAACTGTTACATTCACTGGCTCTGGGAAGTTTACAAGTACAGGCTCAACATTCAATTTTACGGCAATTAATTATCCAATGTACACAACCGATGCGAATCCTCTTCAAATTAAAGGAACTTTGACCAGTGCGGTAACTGGTAAAAAATTATAAAGAAAGAAGCCGTTTTTTTGACATTGTGTAAATTAATTTGATTTGCACAATGTCAGAAGAAACAGCTAATCGTGATTTGGTTACATAGTGGTTGCGAAATAAAAGATAGCAGCGCATCCGAAAACCAAAGAACTTTGAAAATAAATAACCAGTATACTTTGATGGTTATGGGGAATTAGGATTGTATTTTCAATTGATCAAAAAAAAAGGATTGCAATATTATTGCAACCCTTTTTCTATACACTAAAAGTTTAATTTTCAAATAATTACATCTTTCGTAATCACTTCTTCAACTTCTATAACCTCAACTTCTTCCCCTTTTTCTTTTTTATCTTCCTTATCCTTGCTTTTCTTTTTCTTTTTAGATTTCAAGGCCTCTTTTTCTTTCCAATCCACAAAAAGCGTATGGATTATTCCATCTATTAATCCCACTTTAGGTACGATAAGATGTTTAGCCCCAACGCATTTGGCCACATCTATATAAATGTTGGCAGCATGAGTGATAACATCCGCACGGTCTGGTTTAAGTTTGTATTTTTCAATCAGCTCATCAACCGTAAATTGCTTCAATGTTTCATTGAGTGTTTCGAGTGCCGTAACCGACAACTTTCTGTCCTTGCGAACTTCAGCCAAGGCATTCAATTTGATGATATTACCGCCAGAACCAATGATGTCGTTTATTACATATTGTTCTTTTAGTTCCGCCAAATCGGCATGTAACTTATCATATTCTTCGTCTTTCACTTTATCGTTCAGCAATCTTACTGTTCCGATATTGTAGGATTTAGACTGAATAAGTTCGCCATTGGCTATCAAGCTTATTTCTGTACTACCACCGCCCACATCCACAAAAATGTAGTTGAGTTCCTTGTTCAGTTTGTCTGCAAAATGACTTTCATAAATAATGCTCGACTCTTCCTGTCCATCAATTATCTCAATTTTGAGGCCAGTTTCTTTCATGGTCTCCTTGGCAATATCTTTGGAATTTTTGGCATCACGCATAGCCGAAGTGGCACAAGCTCTATATTCGGTTACATCATAAGCTTTAATTAAATGCTTGAAAGCTTTCATCAATCGAATCAATTGTTTGGCTTTTTCTTCATGGATTTTGCCCGAAACAAAAGATTCCTGTCCTAATCGAAGCGGAAAACGTATCAACAGTAATTTGCTGTAAGTTTCTGTGGGGTCATCGGGTGACACACTCATAATTAAAAGTCGTACGGCATTAGACCCAATGTCTATTGCTGCAAATTTGATACTGTTCATGGGGTAATTATTTATGTAAATAATAAGAACTTAATATGTTTTTTAGAAATATGCTTTGATGTATTTTGCTTGTAACCAGTAAATTATCAACTGTCAACTATTAACTGTCAACTATTTGCCTCTTGGCTTAAATCGTAATTGTCCTTGTATGACTTATACAATTCTTGTTGGGAACTTAGTGTTTCACCTTCAACAATTTGTTGCAGGTCATTTTTGCCTGAGCCATCCACAATTCGTGCTTTCAAACTGTCCTTTAGTCCAAATTCAATCACTTTTTTTAGTTGTTGTTTTAATTCTTCGTCATAGATGGGTGTATACACTTCAATTCTGTTATCCAGGTTACGCTCCATCCAGTCGGCAGAACCAATGTAATAAAGCTCCTCACCACCATTGGCAAAAATCATGATGCGCGAATGCTCCAGATATCGGTCAATTATCCCATATGCCTGAATATTGTCACTCAGCTTGGGTACGCCAGTTACCAAAGAACAGTTTCCGCGAACCAAAAGTTTAATATTCACGCCAGCATTAGAAGCCTGATAAAGTTTTTCAATAATTTTATCATCTACAATGTGGTTTATTTTGCAATATATATATGCTGGTAATCCTTTTTTGGCATTTTCTATTTCACGTCTTATCAGACTAATTATTTTTTTGCGCATAAAAATAGGTGACACTATCAATTCCTTGAAAACAGGATTTAAGTAAGGATGTTCCAAGAAATCAAATACTGTTTCCACTTCGTCTACTATTGACTTATTGGCGGTCATCAACGTAAAATCGGTATAAACCGTGGCGGTTCCTTCGTGAAAATTTCCGGTGCCTATACAAGCGATATTTCCGTTTCGTGCGGAGATAAATGCAAGTTTAGAATGTACTTTCAGTCCATCAACGCCAAAGATAACTTTGATGCCGGCATCCTGCATTTTTTTTGACCAATTAATATTTGAAGCTTCATCAAAGCGAGCCAATAATTCAACCGAAGCGGTTACTTTTTTACCATTCATGGCAGCACAGATAAGTGCCTTAATCACTTTGGAGTTTTTTGCCAAACGATAAATGCTTATTTTAATGGCTTTTACTTCGGGGCTAATGGCTGCTTCACGCAAAAGTCGTATAAAATAATCGAAACTATGATATGGATAATGGGAATACTGGTCTTTGTTACGAATAACGGAAATCATGCTTACTGCGTTTTCAAAAGCAGGGATGGGAATGGCAGGTTGCGGCGAGAACTTCAAATCGGGACGTTTGATTTTTGGGAACGACATCAAGTCCTTCAAATTATGATACCTGGCACCACCAGTATGTGCGTCTTCCTTTTCAATTTTGAGCAGTTTCTCAATAAATCTCAGTAAATCTTTCGGAATTTCCCTGTCGTACACGAAGCGAATTGGAACACCGGTTTTTCGGCTTTTCACACCCTTGGAAACTTTTTCAACAACATCCTGATAAGCAGTGTTGTCAATGTCCATTTCTGCATCACGGGTAAATTTGATGTTGTAGGCTTCGTAACTATCATAGTTAAGCGAGGCGAAAATGCGTGGTAAACAGTATCTTATTACATCATCGATAAACATGATGCAGGTTTTGTCACCATTTTTTGGAAGAATAATAAAGCGAGTCAGTTCTGCCGACGGAATTTCAATTAATGCGTATTCCTTCCTTTTTTTTCTCTCATTTTTCTCCGAATCTTTAATCCTTACTGCCAAATAAACGCTTTTGTCATTCAGTTCGGGTTCTTCCGTCATGCGTGAAACCAAAATTGGGAAAAGCGAATTCATTAGTACTTCTTTGTAAAAAGTGTCCACAAATTCCACTTGTTCTTCATTCAATTGAGACTCATTGATGAAAAAGATATTTTCTTTTTCCAACTCCGAAATGAGTAAATAAAAAGTGCTTTCAAAATCCTTTGAGTAAATCTGATTTAGTTTTAGAATGGATTTTAAAACTACCTTAGAATTAGATTTTTCAGTTCTCAGGTTTTTTTCTATTTCTATAATGCGACGTAATGTAGCCACACGTACTTGAAAAAATTCATCAAGGTTGCTTGAGTAAATACCCAGAAAGGTTAGTCTTTCCAGTAGTGGAATGGTTTGATTGCCAGCTTCATCAAGAATCCTTCGGTTGAAGTACATCCAACTAATATCACGGTTTACCGAATGGTTTTTATTCTTAATTTGGTGTTTCATACTTAAAAGAGATAGAGTTTGTGTGTTCTTAATTATTACTAATTGTTATAAAGCATCAAAAGTACCAGTTCCATATTTCAAAAGTGTTACAAATATATTAAAAAACTACTGTAATACAAGGAATAAACTACTTATTTCACTATTGCCAATCAATAAGGATTCAAGTTGGTGAATTTGAAAATCAAATCAGCAAAGGTTATTTTACAAATTATTGAAATATGTATGTCACATACCAATGCTAAAAAGCAATAATATAATTTTAATTGCTGCACTTTCTTTACATTTAATCGCTTTGTCATTCATTTTCAATTCTATTGTAATCATTGATAAGTTATTTTGCAGCGAAATTAAACACTCATGAAATGAAAAGAAACTTACTTTACTTATTTTTTTGTATGATACTATTTACGCAACAAACAAATGCCGAAACCCCATTTCAGACTTTTCAGACTGATAATAATCAGTTGAAAGTCCTTAGTTGGAATATTTTTATGCTTCCATATTTGAGTTTATTTAACCACAATGGCGACAGGGCAAAAGCAATAGTTTCCAAGTTACACGATTCCGATTATCAGATCATCGTTTTTCAGGAAGCATTCAGCAGTAAGTGTCGCAATATATTGGCCAATGGATTGATAAAAGAATTTCCGTACCAATATGGACCAATAAACCGTACAAATGCACCGTTTAGAACCAACAGTGGATTGTGGATAGTGAGTAAAATACCACTTAAGGAACTTGCCTCTATTAAGTTTACCCGAAGTGAAGGTTACGATGCTGTGGCTCGAAAAGGTGCGGTTCTTTTTCAAGGGAATTTCCAAGGAGCTCCATTTCAAATCCTCACCACTCACCTTCAAGCCGATAATTCTTCAATAGTTCGGGAAAAACAATGTTCGGAAATAAAAGAGCATTTGTTGAATCCATTTTACCGAAAAGATACACCTCAATTAATTTGTGGGGACTTCAATATTGAAATGGACGATACGCCCAATTATGAAAAAATGTTGCAAACGCTGGATGCCCAAAATGGTGAGTTGAGTGGTACGGTGAAAGTAACCTACGATGAAGTAAACAATAATTTGGCCCATAATGCCAATGGAAAGCGCAAAGTGATTGATTATGTGTTGGTGCGAAATGCGGAACTTATTCATAAAATAGAACGAACAGTTCAAACCTTTTATTCGCAGGTGTCGGGCAAAGCCACCAATCTATCTGACCATTATGCCATGGAATTCAATGTGAATTTCAATATGGTTGTTGATAACAATGTTGCTCAGGTAGTTTATCAAAAATAATATTGTCAATTAATATTAGACGCAATTTATTTGTGGAATTTCAATTTTCTTATTTGTGAAGAACTGATGATTTGTATGAAGTTGATTTGTTTGTAATTCATTATCAAGAAAAAAGGAGTTGTTTTGTACTCTGAATGGCCTTAAAGTTTCTGTTTCCAATGGTGTTATCCATTTTGTTCCAAAGAGGTGAGGAGTGAGAAATCGATAATGCAGTAGGACAGAAACTTTCTTTTAAATAGTTTGTTTGTTTTTTTCGGTTATGTAAAAAGGGATAGTCTGTGACTATCCTTTTTTTGATTTTAATTTCAAGAAGCAAAAATGAAAAAAATCTAATTTGTAACCATAAAACTTTATGTTTCACCAAAACCATCCAAGTTTATCTTTATCAGTTTAATTTATTTTATAGATAAAGCTGCCTGTAAAGGTGGCTTTTTGTTTGTAATTAACCTTGGCAAAGCCGAAGATGTTGTGCCTAGAAATTGTATTTTATTTCAATTATAAGTTTTTAAATATGATATTTTAAAAATGTGATGTTAGTTGTTGTGATTCCTATAATCAGAATAGATTATAAAAACTAATTATGTACATATTAAAATTAACTGATGATATAAAGCTGAACTAAATAAAGATCAATTCTTTTTGGTTAATATTAGTTGTACGGGAGTAGAACTTTTAATCATACAAAGTCTTTACTTGGGTAATCGGATACCAACTAAAAAATCTACTCAGTAAATATCAGTTAGCATTTAAATCATTTTTTAAATCTTTTCAATATATCGTTTAATATATACCATTGTAATAGATTCAAATTTATAATTGATACTAATTTAGTGAATATATGTAATAGTATATTAATGTTTTTGTACTATCAATGAAATGCCTAATGAGTAATTTTGTGAAAATAAAAAAACAGGGTGAAAAGATATTTCTATATTTTATTATTTAGTGTCAGAAAGAAAACACCCTATTTTTTTCAACAATCTTATTGATCCAAAATGATTCAATTTCATTTCGGTCTTATTTTGATTTATTTCGTTGTGTTTTGTGAACAAATTATCAATCATG
>Ga0247844_1000988_pt1 | contig 56228 bp, 34 predicted proteins | sample LaCtaG_FD_192421 | JGI IMG/M metagenome (GOLD analysis project Ga0247844, IMG submission 192421) | Freshwater microbial communities from meromictic Lake La Cruz, Castile-La Mancha, Spain - LaCruzMarch201714.5m_1 | ecosystem: Environmental > Aquatic > Freshwater > Lake | place: Spain: Castile-La... | reverse complement strand
TACTTTGAAAGAGGAAGATAAAGGTTGCATGGCCGTTCAGTTTGGATACACGGATGAGACAAAGATAAATGCTTTTGCTGCAAATTAACCCTGCGAGCCTATTTTGGGTTGCACGAAATGATATGAAATGATATGAAATAAACGAAATGATACGAAGTGAACGAAATGATATGAAGTTCCGCTTGCATTGGGTTTTGGCTCGGCCCACCTTTGCATTGCTGTGCACGGCGCTTTTGTTCACTTTTTCAAAAACCGAATTATGAAAAAAGTTTCTTTTTTGTTGGTCATCTTTTTGGGGATGATTCATGGTCATTTGCTTGCGCAGTTTGAGTGGGACCCTACCACAGCAAATTCTTTAAGTGCTATTACCCGCTTCAACGTCACCGGCATCGGCTTCCCAACTGCCGCTACCGCTGCCACCGCCGCTGGCGGCCGCAGTTTTTTCGTAGTAGACGGCACGGCCAACGCCCCCAATGGCAACATTATGGCGCACTGGCTCGGCGGGCAGGTAGGGCCTTTTACTTCGGGCAATACCTGGTGCGGCCTGGGTGAAGGCAACCCCGGCGGCCCGGTTACGCCGTACGGATTGGCCATGGCCAAAGGCGGGTCGGTGGGTTTTTACAACCTGTTCCCGGGGTCGGCGGGCGAAGACGTCATCGCCGGGTTCGGTGTAGCCACCGGCACCAATGCCAACCGCTTCCGCATCCGCAGCTACGACAATGCCAGCTCGTTCACTACCGGCGACGATATCCTCATCGCCAACCCCCGCGGCACCGTAAGCATCAACAGCGAACCGCAGCAGTCCGGCCCCGACCTGTCTACCGCCCTGTACGTAGACGGGCGCGACGGGGCTACCAGCGCCGCGTTTCGCTCCATTTTCATTCAAAACAACACCATAACCACCCCGGGTGGCCTGAACTTTGAATCCTTCTCCGCCATCGGCGAGGAGGGCAATACAGCAGTAATCAATACCCCTGTCGAGGGTTTCCGATCACAATTTGTGAACACAACCTCCACCAGTGTCTTCGAGCGCGGCACGGCCGTCAACCTACAGGTGTTGCGCAACCCCACTCCGGCTGTTCCGCCAGTGGTTGACGCGGTTGCCTTTGCCTTGGGTGGCGAGTTAGCCGATTTGTACTGGCAGGACTTGGGCTATACCGGCCCGGCCAGTACCGATCTGCTGGTGTTGCCGCCGGCCACCGCGCAGTCGTTAGACAAATTCTTCATTTCCTTCCGCAACGCCGACCCCGGCGGGCCGTTTGTGGCTGGCAACCGCTTGCCGGTGATGCAGTTCCAGGCCAACGGCCGTGTGGGCATTGGTCAGGCAGCTGGTGTGTCGCCGATATCAACTTCCGGCCTTACTCCGATATTCCTGGACGTAGCGGCTGGTATTTTTGCCACTGCGGGTTTCATCACGTCTGACCGCAGGCTGAAAAAGGACATCCAGCCAGTTGATAACGCCATGGATTTGGTGCGCCGTCTCCAAGGCACCACGTATGTGTTCCGTACAGACGAGTTTCCGGGAAAAAACCTGCCTATGGGCCGCCAATACGGCTTCATTGCGCAAGACCTCGAAAAAGTGATCCCCGAAGCCGCACAACAATGCGACAACGGTTTCTACGCGGTGAATTACGATGCCATCATCCCCTCTTTTGTAGTTTAAAAAAACCAGCCGAAGGCGGCAAAAAACTTTTGTACAATTTTTACAAATCCCCATTTTGACGCAAAACCAATTGTACAATGTATAAGTTTACAACGATATTGCGTGCAATAAACAATTACCCAACCCACCCCACCATGAGAAAGACATTACTTCCTTACGCAAACCTGATTTGGGTTTTCTTCGTCCTGGCCATTGGACCTTCCCTGCAGGCCCAAAACTGTCCCGGTCTTTCCTCCATTTCCCTGACCGTAGTGGCCGCACCACAGCCGAACATCGACGGCCCGGCCGATTTTTGCCCCGGCGCATCCGCTACCCTCAACGTTACCCAAACGTTTGACACGTACGACTGGTCTACCGGCGCAACCACCCAGTCCATTACCGTCAACGCTCCGGGTACGTACACCGTGACGGTGACCAATGCCACCGGGTGTTCGGGCACAGACAACTTTGTGCTCAACCAGTCGCCCGCTCCCACACCCGACATCACCGCCGCACCATACACCTGCAACGGCCAGCTATCCCTCAACGCGGGCGCAGGTTTTTCGTCGTACAGCTGGTCTACCGGCCAATCCGTCAACCCCATCACCGTGAACAGCTCGGGTACCTACAGCGTCACGGTGACCAACGCCACGGGGTGCACCGGCATCGACGCTTTTGACGCCACCATCCCCACGCCGCCCACTGTCAGCATCAGTGGCAACACCACCTTTTGCGCCAACAGCACCACGACGCTGACCGCTTCATCCGGCCTCAGCAGCTACACGTGGTCGAACGGCCAAAACGGCGCAAGCATCACAGTAGCCACCGCCGGCAACTACACCGTGACGGGCACCGACGCTTTTGGATGCACCGCAACCGCCACCACTGCCGTGACCACCCTGCCTCCGCCACAACCCACCATCAACGCCCCCGCAGCGGTTTGTACCGGAGAAACGGCGACCTTGACCGTACCGGGCGTGTTCAACAGCTACGACTGGTCGAGCGGCCAAAATACCCAAAGCATTACCGTGAATACCGCAGGCACGTACACCGTGACGGTGACGGACAACAACGCCTGCACCGGCACGGTCTCTGCAACGCTGAGCCTGTTTGCGTTGCCACAACCCAACATCAGCCAGTCCCCATATCAGTGCGACGGCCAGTTGACCCTCAACGCGGGCCCCGGTTTTGTAAACTACAACTGGTCCAACGGCCTGGGAACCAATCCCATTACCGTGAGCACCGCGGGCAACTACGAAGTCACCGTAACCGACAACAACGGCTGCACAGCCACCGATCAGTTTTTGGCCGACATCCCGTCTGACCCTGTTGTGACCATTACGGGCGACAACCAGTTTTGCGAAAACCAAAGCGCTTCATTGGAAGCCACGCCAGGGTTCAACAACTACGCCTGGTCGAACGGCCAGGGCGGGCAAAACACTACGGTGTTCAACCCCGGTACGTACACGGTAACCGCCACCGACGGTTTTGGCTGCACCGATACCGACAACTTTACCGTAGACGAACTGCCCGCACCCGTACCCACCATCGACGGTCCGGGCAGCGTGTGCGACGGCGCATCGGCCACCTTGAGCGTGCCGGGCGCATTCAACAGCTACGACTGGTCTAATGGCCAAAACGGCCCAAGCATCACGGTCAGCGCAGCAGGCACCTACACCGTGACGGTCACCGACGGCAGCGGCTGCACAGGCACCGCCAGCGAAACCCTCAACCTGCTTGCTGCCCCCCAGCCATTCATCAGCGCAGCGCCCTACCAGTGCGACGGGCAACTGTCGCTCAATGCGGGCGGCGGCTTCAGCAGCTACAACTGGTCGAACGGCCAAAGCATCAACCCGATCAGCGTAAATGCCACCAACAACTTCACCGTGACGGTCACCGACGCCAACGGCTGTACGGGCGTCGACGTGTTTTTTGCCGACATTCCGACGGATCCGGTGGTGGGCATCACAGGCAACAACTCGTTTTGCGAAGGCGAATCGGCTCAATTGCAGGCTACTCCCGGTTTCAACAATTACGTGTGGTCTAATTTTCAAACCGGCCAGAACATCGCGGTTACTGCGGGCGGCAACTACACGGTGACCGCTACCGACAATTTTGGCTGCACGGCCACGGACGACTTCACGGTGATTGAACTGTCGGCACCTCAGCCAGACATTACGGGTCCGGCAAGCGTTTGTACGGGCGCATCGGCTACCCTCACTGCCCAAAACGGGTTCAACAGCTACGTGTGGTCAACCGGGCAATTTACGCAATCCATCAGCGTAAACGCAGCCGGCACGTACAGCGTAACCGTGACCGATGGCAACGGCTGCACCGGCGTAGACGACTCTGCGCTCAGCCTGTTGCCCGCCCCCCAACCGAACATCGCGGCCAATCCGTACGCCTGTGATAACCAGCTCGTGCTCAACGCAGGCGGCGGTTTCAGCACCTACAACTGGTCGAGCGGCCAAAACGGCCCAGGCATCACAGTAACCCTGAGCGACAATTACACCGTGACGGTAACGGGTGCCAACGGCTGCAGCGGCACCGACGTGTTTGTAGCCGACATCCCATCGGACCCGGTGGTGGACATTACCGGAAACAACACCTTTTGCCAGGGCGGAAACAGCGTGCTCACCGCCTCAGCGGGCCTGAACGCCTATGTGTGGTCTACCGGCGAAACCACCCAAACCATTACCGTAAGTCAAACTGGCAACTTCGAAGTGACCGCTACCGACGGTTTTGGCTGCACTGCCACCAATGTGTTGAGCGTACAAGCCCTCAACAATCCGACGCCAGCCATTTCCGGCCCCACTACCATTTGCGCAGGAGGGGCCGCTACGTTTAACGTGCTTGGGGCATTTAATACCTACCTGTGGTCTACCGGCGAAAGCACACAAGCCATCACCGTGAGCAATCCGGATACATACAGCGTAACCGTGACTGCCCCGAATGGCTGCACCGGCACCGACGCGCAGACGCTCACCCTGAGCACCAACCTGACACCGGATATAGCCGAACAGCCTTACGCCTGCAACAGCGAGGTCACGTTGGACGCCGGTGCCGGCTTCGCCACGTACACCTGGTCGGGCGGGCAAAACACCCAAACCATATCCGTTTCCAATGCGGGCGATTACACCGTCACCGTCACCGACGGTACGGGTTGCAGCGGCAGCGACGTCATCAGCGTCAGCATACCCACACCACCGGCAGTAACGGTGGGCGGCACACCTGTCATTTGTCAAAATACAACCACCGTGCTGAGTGCCACACCCGGTTTCAACAGCTATGCGTGGTCGAACAATCAGGTAGGCCCAACCATCACAGTAGGCACTGCGGGGATATACGCCGTAACGGCCACCGACAACCTCGGCTGCACCGCTACTGCCGGATTTACGCTGGCGGTCAACCCGCTGCCCAACGCAACCGTAAATGGCCCGGGTGTGATCTGTGTGAACAACAGCGGCACGCTCAGCGCCCCGGCCGGATTAGCCCAATACGCGTGGTCAAACGCCCAGACCACCCCGTCTATCAGCGTAAACAGCGCCGGCACATACAGCGTAACCGTCACCGACAACAACGGATGCACCAATACCGGAAGTGCTTCCGTGACGGTGGGTGCCGAGCCTGCACCACAAATTACCCAACAGCCTTATGCCTGTAATGCACAAATTACCCTGAACGCCAACGCTGGCTTCAGTACCTACACCTGGAGCAGCGGTCCAAATACGGCGGACATCAGCGCCACCACTTCGGGTACGTACATCCTGACGGTGAGCGACGCCAACGGCTGTACGGGTACAACAAGCATTCAGGTGGACGTGCCTGCCCTGCCGGTGGCGGCCATTTTGGGTCCAACCACATTCTGCACTGGCGGCAGCGCCACCCTCAACGCGCCTGCCGGTTTTGACGCCTACGCATGGAGTACGGGCGACAATACCCCGAGCACAACCATAAGTGCAGGCGGAGCGGTTGGCCTCACCGTGACGGACGCACTGGGATGCACAGATGTGGCGAGCGTAAATGCATCTGCCTTGCCCCTGCCCGCACCGCAGATCGACGGGCCTTCGGGTATTTGCGCGGGCAACACGGCCACCCTGAGCATCCCGGGTGCGTTTACAAGCATCACCTGGTCCAATGGTTCAAATGCCAACGCCATAGCGGTCGATGCCGTCGGCAACTACGGCGCAACCGTAACCGACGCCAATGGATGCGTGGGCAGTACCTCGGTCGATCTGGTGGTCAATGCCAACCCTGCGGTGCTGATCACCCAGGCACCTTACCAGTGCAACCAGCAAATCGGCCTGGATGCCGGCCCCGGTTTTGTGGGCTACACCTGGACAGGCGGGCAAACTACGTCCAGCATCGATGTGCTCCAAACGGGCGTGTACAGCGTGACGGTGACCGACGCCAACGGCTGTACCGGTACGGCCACCGAATCAGTAAACGTACCGCAGTTGACACAAGTGGTGATCACCGGATCGCCACAGTTTTGTGCGGGCGGCAGCAGTTCGTTGAGCGCCACACCCGGATTCATCAGTTACTCGTGGTCTACGGGCCAAACGGGCACAGACATTGCGGTCACCCAGCCCGACACGTACAGCGTAACCGCCACAGACGCTCTGGGTTGCACATCAGTGGCGGGTGCCAACGTATCGACCTTTTTGCCACCGCAGCCGCTGATCAGCGGGCCTTCGAGCGTTTGTCCGGGCAGCTCGGCCAACCTGAGCGTTCCCGGCAATTTTGTGTCCTACCAGTGGAGCAATGGGGCAGTGACACCAGCCATCAACGTTCAGCCGCCAGTGTCGGTTGTGCTTACGGTGACCGATGCCAACGGCTGTACAGGCACAGCGACAGCGAATGTGGGCATTTCCAACCAGATCACGCCGACCATTGTGGTGGTGCAACAACCTTGCGAAACGACGGCCGTACTCGATGCCGGAGCGGGTTACCAGACATACCAGTGGAGCACAGGCGCCAACACGGCACAGATCAGCACTGCGCAGGCGGGCGCGTACAGCGTGACGGTGGCCGACGGCGCGGGCTGTTCCGGCTCGGCGCAGGTGAACATCACTATCCCGGTTTTGCCGACGGTGGATATCGCAGGTGAAGACCGCTTTTGTCCGGGCGCATCGGCTGCGTTGCAGGCTACAGCGGGTTTTATCAATTATGCATGGAGCAACGGGGCGCTTACACCGGGCATTTTGGCCACACAGGCAGGCGTGTATAGCCTGACCGCCACAGATGGTGCCGGCTGTACCGCCACGGCCACATTTGCGGTGGAAGCCCTGACGGCACCGAGTACACAGATAACCGGACCGACGGTGATTTGCGGCGGCGGCACGGCAAGCCTTACGGCAGGCAGCGGTTTTGCCACGTACCAATGGAGCAACGGCCAAAGCGGCGTGCAAATCAACGTTTCCCAATCCGGTAATTACAGTGTAACGGTTACGGACAACAACGGCTGTACCGGTATTGCGCAAACGCAGTTGCTATCTGGCGCGGCGGACTCCACCTTTGTGCAAGTGCTGAGCTGCAATCCGCTCAACGTGGGCACTGCGGTGCAAACGTTTGCCGGAACAAGCGGCTGCGACAGCGTGGTGGTGACACAAACCGTTTTGGGCGGCGCATTTAACGCCACGATTGACATCGACAGCGATTTTAACGGCTTCGGTGTGTCCTGTTCTGGGGGAGCAGATGGCTTTGCCACAGCGGTGCCTCTGGGCGGACAAGCGCCTTTCCAGTACCAGTGGAGCAACGGCGCGGCGACCGCCACAGCGGCCAACATCGGCGCGGACCAGTACACGGTGACCATCACCGACGCGGCGGGTTGTAGCGGCACAGCCACGGCTGCCTTGAGCCAACCAACGCCGGTGTTGCCCGTGATCGAAGCGCTGGGGCCAAGTTGTTCCGCTCCCGGCGCCATTACGGTGCAAAGTGTGGGCGGCGGATTTGGGCCGTACACAGTGCGTTTGTTTCAGGATGTGGGCGTGACCAACGGCAGCCAGGTGCTCAGTTTTGACGACCTGGAAGAGGGAACCTTTACGGTGGAAGTGACCGATGCCAACGGCTGCACGGCGGAAGAACTGATCGTGCTGACACCCATAGAGGTCATTAACGAAATAGTAGGCGACACCATTGAGATTTTCCCGGGCGACACGGTAACCTTGAATGCGCCGATTACGATTACGCCGGTGGACATTGTGTGGACGTCGCCGAACGCGACGTTGTCGTGCGACGACTGCCTGACGCCTTCATTGGCTCCGGTGCGCACCACCGAACTGCAACTGTTTGTGCAGGGGTACGGCGATTGCTCAGTGGAGGGCCGTTATGTGATTTTGGTGAAAACCGGCAAGCAGGTGTACATTCCCAACGTGATTGCCCCCGAAAGTGGCACCGACAACAACCGGTTTACCCTGTATGGCGACGAGAGCGTGGTGAACATCCGCAGTTTGCAGATTTACGATCGTTGGGGCGGCAAAATGGCCGTGTTCCTGAACATCCAGCCCAACCGTCCGGAATTGGGCTGGGACGGTCGTTATCAGGGCAGCTACATGTTGCCGGGCGTGTACGTGTACTGGGCTGAAATTGAGTACGCAGACGGAACAACGGAGGTATTTCAGGGAGATTTGACGCTGGTGCGGTAGGGGGGATGCGGAATGCTGCGACCGATTGGATGGCTTGAACCCGGATGTTGTCAACTTGAGGTATAAATCGGCCTTCTACACGAAGTCTCGAAGATATCAAAGCCAAACACTTAACTAAACAAAATAGATGTGTGAAGATCATGCATAAATGGACCAAAAAACTCGGTTTTATTGCAACTTTTATTGCTTTCAACACATCATTACCGGCACAAAGCCTCTACCTCTCAGGCAACAATACTGGTCCGGGAGATGATGCTTATATCCTTGGTATTTATAACATAGAAACCTGCACTTTTTGTCCTGAGTTTACCCTGCCTTCCAGCATGTTCCCATCGGGCATGGAAGACGTAGTTCCTCTGCCAGACGGCCAGGTAGTTGTGGTTGGCAAACCCAATATTATTCGCGTCTATGATCCGCCTGGAAATACCCCTTTGGCCAGCTTGTTGTTACCTGGCGTAAATGCGACAGGAGGTGTTCTGGCGCCAAATGGAAATGTGTATGTGACAGGTGGCGTCGACGTCAATGGTGTTTGGGACCCGAAGGTGTACGAGTATAATGTGGTAACCAACACCTCAACGGTCGTTGGAACTTTGTCCGCACCATCCAATCAGGTACTCATTCAGCCTTTTTATTGGAATGGTTTATTACATGCTTTCATGAGTGATCTTACAAACAATTCCAAGGATCTCGTTACCATAGACTTGGGTAATCCCATGTCGATCAATATTGTCAGTAATTTTGGGAGCGGTCCGCTGTGTGGAGCGCCAGCTGCCTCCATCACCAGCGGCCCGTTTGCCGGCATTTACCAAGGTGTATTGGATCCGGATTGTACCGGATATGATCTTTATGAGTTGGAGTTGCCTTCGAATACCACAGCATTTGTTTGTGAAACATTACCTTCCGGTTATCCATACGGCTTGGGTGAGGTGCCGACGGGCTATCCGTCTTCCAGTTGTCTGTGTTTCACCGATGCGGGTACGGTACCGACACCCAGCCAAAGCCTCTGTGCGGATGAAGTGCTGATTTTTTCAGAAAGCGGCGGGTTTCTTGAGGGAGGTGATGCCAGACAATACATCCTCTTTACCAATCCCAACGACACAGCGGGGAGTATAGTAGCTACGGCCAATACGCCCTCATTCGAGCTTGCCCCACCTTTAGAAGCAGGCGTAGCCTACTACTTCGCCGCCATTGCCAGCGATGAACTGAACGGAAACGTAGACCTGAACGACCCCTGTTTAGATTTTTCCAATGCCAACACGGTAATATGGCGGTCCCTGCCGACTGTTGTATTGTCGGTAACTAACCCCGATGTGTGCCCAGGCAATTGTACAGCGGTGACTGCCACCTTCACCGGCACACCTCCTTTCACCCTCACCTACACCGCTCCCGGCCTCGGCCCGGTTACCGAGACCTTCCCGGGCAATACGGGCAGTTTTCAGGTTTGTGTGCCAGCCAATGCGCCGTTGGGCGGGTTTTCGGTGGAGGCGACACTGCTTGCGGATGCGTTTTGTACTTGTCAATAATATTTTAGCCATGCGAACAAGCATTATTTTTTTCATGTTGGTGGTATCCTGTCGATTGGCAGGTCAAGGCACATACAAACTGCGGTTCGGAACTGCTGCCAATGAGGAGCCGGAGTTTGTTGAAATGTTGTCGGATGGCAGTTATCTGGTGGCTGGTCATGCTACCGGGGGCGGGGGGCTTGGTGGTCAGGATGCTTTGCTTGTCAAATTTTCGGCTGCGGGTACCGTAGAATGGAGCAAGGTATACGGGGGATCTGGAAATGATCTGTTCCGGAACATTTATGCTTGTTCAGACGGAAATTACATTGCGGTGGGCGAAACCAACAGTTTTGGGGCAGGCAACACCGGGTGGCGGTAACTACATTGCTGCCGTAGAAGATACGCCCGATGGTGGACTGGTGTTTGTACCGAATAATGCCAACAATGATACCGGAAGTGCCTTGCTCGTAAAAACCGACGGGAATGGCAATGTTTCCTGGACTACATCCCACAGCTACAACGGCAGTGGACGCGCCCGGCATGTACGCCCCTCGCCAAATGGCGGTTATTTGGTGGTAGGCAGTTGCACCGGCAATGGACGTGACTTGTTCATCCTTAAGACGGATGACCAGGGAAATGTAGATAACTGTTGCCCTGATCCGGAGACCGTTACCGCCACCGCAGCGGTCCCGACAGCCATTCCTTTTACACCCTCTATTGCAGATGGACCCGCTGCGTCGGCTGCAGCCGGCAGTGAAGACAGTCCGGGGTTGACGGAAACCAACCTGTGCAACGGACCAGCCTGTTGCATCACGGATGCCGGTACGATCGGCACTCAAAATCTGGATGTTTGCGCAAATGAATCGGCCACTTTTACGCACAATGGAGACGAGGTATTAGACGGCAATGACTTGCTTCAATTTATTTTGTTTTCTGATCCAAACGATACCCTTGGAAGCATACTGGTGCGCGCTAATACTCCCGCATTTACCTTTGATCCTGCCACCATGCAGCCTGAAGTAACCTATTACGTCGCCGCCATTGCAGGCAATGCTGTTGGTGGTAATGTAGACCTGAACGACCCCTGCCTCGACATTTCCAATGCCCTTCAACTGATCTGGCGCCCACTGCCTGCTGTGACCCTGTCACTCGTCAACAAGATGGATATCTGTCCTGGTGCCTGTCGGGAGGTGACCGCCACCTTCACCGGCTCGCCCCCTTTCACCCTCACCTACACCGCGCCCGGCCTCGGTCCGGTTACCCAGACCTTCCCGGGCAATACGGGCAGTTTTCAGGTGTGTGTGCCGGCCAATGCGCCGTTGGGCGGGTTTTCGGTGGCCGCGACGAGCCTGACGGATGGGTATTGTAGTTGTCAGTAAATATTGTTTTTTTGCTTTAATAAAAATTCATTTATGTTACGCTACTCTTTGCAATTAATTAAATCCATTTGGCTGCGCGTGTTTGTCGTTGCTTCCTTTTGCAGCGTGTGCAATTCCGTTGGTGCACAAAGCGTTTTGCTGTCTTTCAGCGAGAGCCAGAACGGAGGGGCGCCTATGGTAATTGGTATCTTTTGGGGGCAGTAGGTACAAACCCTGCGTTGTACACCGCAGACCCCGCTACAGGGAATACGACGCTGATATACACATTTCCAGGTTATGCAGTTGGCGGTACCATATTTCAACTAAATCCAGATCCTGGAGGGCTGTGATGGTCAACCAATTGCGCTCCCTCATAACGGGGATGAGGTACTTGACGGAGATGATATTTTGGTGTATGCTCTGACGTCGAATTCTGGTGGATCGGAAAATATTTTCATCAATTATCCGAATAACGTACTGTACCAATATACAGAACCAATGGCCGAATTTATTCCCGGCATTACCGAATACGGCGAGATTTACTACGTGTACGCCGTGGCTGGCAATTCGCTGGGAAATGAGGTAGATTTTTCCGATCCATGCCGGGAAATTTCGTTGCCGGTCGCTGTCCGCTGGCGCGCATCCCCCACGGTTGTGCTAACCAATAATAACAACTGCCCCTCCGGATGCTTGATGATTGATGCTGTGTTTTCCGGGACATCTCCATTTACCTTGACGTATCAGGTAACGGCAGGCGGAACAACGCAGACGTTTACCCAGGTGTTTACAAGCACGACCGGCAGTTTCGAAGTGTGTCCGCCCGCGGGTTTTTTGGGCCAAATGGATGTGACGGCTACGGCGCTGGAGGATGCGTTTTGTACGTGTGACTAATACGGAATACGGAATACGGAATACGGAATACGGAATGCGGAATGCGGAATTTTCTCATCCTTTCGGATTTTATGCATCATGCCCAATGATGTTGCAAAAAAACAGAGGGAATGTGCAAACGTTGCGCATTTGCCGCCGGGCGATGTCGTATTGCGGATGGGTTTCCAAAAACGGGTATTTCACCTGTTGGACTTGGGGGTTGTGCTCCAGGGCTTTAGCGAGGGCCAAGGCGTTCTCGGCGTGCTTGTCCATGCGGAGGGAGAGGGTCTCGAGGCTTTTGCTGAGCACCCAGGCGTTGAAGGGGCTGAGGGCGGGGCCGGTGTTGCGCACCATGAGGTAAAGTTCGCGCACCAGGTCTTGGCGGCCTACTACCATGCCACCCAACACACGCCCCTGGCCGTCTATGTATTTGGTAGCGGAATGCACCACCAGATCGGCTCCGTACTGAATGGGCATTTGCACCGCTGGCGTGGCGAAGCAGTTGTCGACCACGTACAGGATGTTGTGGCGTCGGCACAGTTCGCCCAGAAAAGCAGTCAGGGTGGCTTTCAAACTGCCGCATCCGCCCGACCACGCAGAAGCTATTTTTTTTTACCACTCAGGCACTAAGTTACACTAAGAAACACTTAGGCAAGACGCCCTCGGATTTACCATCCGTACGTTTTGATGTTTCTTAGTGTAACTTAGTGCCTGAGTGGTAAAAAAGAGATAAAAGGTAGTAAGTTAAGGTTTAATCTTCTTGACCACGGGTTTGCCGTCGGCGTCAATCTGGATGACTTCCATCTGGAGTTGTTGCAACCCGGGGAGGATTTTTTCGGCGTCGCCAGCCAGGAACCAGCCCATTTGGTTGGGATTGACCATTGTTTTAGCGGCCTTTTGGGCATCCTGCAGGGTAAGACCCTGTACCGAAGCGCTGTATTTTTGCCAGTAGTCGTCTGGCAGTTTATAGCGCACCAATTCGCGGGCGTTGGCGTTTACGCGGCTGTTGGTTTCCCACATGCCAGCCATGCCCATGATGGTGTTTTGCTTGGTTTTGTCGAACTCAGCGGCTGAAATGGGGCGGGCGCCGACGAAATCGCGCATTTCTTTTTGCACCTCCTGGATGCTCTCGCTGGTTTTATCGGTCTGTACTGGTGCAAATACGATGTAAGGACGTTGTCCGCCCGTGTTGAACAGGAAAGAGCGGGCACCGTAGGACCAGTGTTTGTCTTCGCGGATGTTGAGGTTGATTCGGCTGGTGAAGTCGCCCCCCAACACATTGTTCATTTGCTCAATGGCATTTTCGTCGTGCGTGCCGTAGCGGTCGGTGAGGTAGCCCGCCATGATGAAGCTTTGTGGACTTTCGGGGCGGTCGATTACATACACCTTGTCGTTTTGGGTGTTTTTGACCTCGGGAATCACCTTTTTGGGTGTGTCGCCTGCAGTCCATTTGCCAAAACGTTTTTCGAGTTTGGCCACTAAGTCGGGCATGGCAATATCGCCAGTGACTACAATGGTGGCGTTGTTAGGCCGGATCCAGGTATTGTAAAACTGGTTGACGTCGGAAAGGTTGAGGTTTTGAACAGACAGTTCGTCGCCTGTGCCGGTGAGCGGCATGGCGTAGGGGTGGTCTTTGCCGTAGAGCAGTTCGGGCATCACGCGCATCACCATGGTTTGCGGGTTCTTCTTTTCGTTTTCGATGCTGCTGAGTTGCTGGGCGCGGAGGCGGTCAAAATCGGCTTGCGGAAACGAAGGATTGAGCACCACATCGGCCATGAGGTCAAGGCTGGGGTCGAGACTCTGCTTAAGGGTGCTGAGCGTCACGTACGAAAAGTCGAGGTCGTTGCTGGTGCTCAGGCTGGCTCCAAGCAGTTGCAATTTTTCGTTGATTTTAAGGCTATTAAGCGTTTTGGTGCCCTCGTCGAGCATGTTCATGGCCATGTAAGCCGAGCCTAATTTGCCGCCAAATTTGTCGGTTACATAACCGGCATCAAACATCATGCTGGCCACCATTGCGGGGCTTTCAGTGCGGCGCGTGAGCACCACTTTCATGCCGTTTTTGAGGGTTGCGCGTTCTACTGCCGGGTATTTGGCAGTCAGTTCGCCTGCGGTGCCGGGTATTTTGCTGCGGTCGGCCTCTTGTCCGCTCACGGTGTATTCGGGGAAAGGCGTGCAGGTCATGACGAAACGGCCATCGGACAGCCACTTCTGGGCGGCCATTTGCAAGTCTTTGGTGGTGGCGTTTTGATACAATTGGAGGAGCTCCTTGTAGTAGTCTGGACGGCCGCCATACACCTCGTTTTCGGCCAGGATGTCGCTTTTGCCGCCAAAACCGCCGATGCGCTCCAGTCCTTTGATGAAACCGGAGAAATAGCTGGCTTTGACGCGCTTGAGTTCCTCCTCGGTGGGGCCGGAGGCCAGGAACCTGTTCAATTCTTCGTTGATGGCTGCTTCGACTTCTTCGAGGGTGCGGCCGGATTTCACGTTGGCGGAGATGTAAAAGTTGCCCGAAATTTCCTGCTGGCTGTTGAAAGCAAAGGTGGAGGAGGCAATCTGTTTGTCGTATACCAACGCCTTGTACAGTCGGCTGTTTTTGCCATTAGACATGACCATGCTCACCATATCGAGGTAAACGCCTTCTTTGGAGCCCCACTGCGGCGCGTTCCACACCATGTTGACCTGGCTTTCGGGCACGCGGTCCTGGTAGGTGGCGCGGGTTTCGCCGGTGCGTTTGGGAATGTTGACCAACGGCCGCGCGATGGTGGGGCCTGCGGGGATGTTGCCGAAGTACTTCAGCACTTTTTCATAGGCGGCTTCGGGGGTGATGTCGCCTGCCACCACCAGCACCGCGTTGGCTGCGCCGTAGTAACCTTTGAACCATTCGTGCACGTCTTCTACGCTGGCGGCGTTGAGGTCTTCCATTTCGCCGATAACCGTGTGGCCGTATGGATGGTGTGGCGGGTACATTTCTTTTTGTGCGATGTCCCATCCTTTGGCATAGGGCTGGTTTTCGCCCTGGCGTTTTTCATTTTGCACCACGCCGCGTTGCTCGTCGAGTTTGGCCTGGTCAATGGCACCGAGTAGGTGTCCCATGCGGTCGCTTTCAAGCCACAGCACCTGATCAAGGGCCGTGATGGGGATGTTTTGGAAATAATTGGTGCGGTCTTCGTTGGTGGTGCCGTTCAGGTCTGTGCCGCCAATGGCTTCGAGGGCCTGAAAATAGTCGGTGTTGTAGTTTTCCGAACCGTTGAACATGAGGTGTTCAAACAAGTGGGCGAAACCCGACTTGCCCGGCTTTTCGTTTTTAGAACCCACGTGGTACCACACGTTGACGGCAGCGATGGGTGCTTTGTGGTCCTCGTGTACCAAAAGGCGCAAGCCATTGGGCAGGGTAAACTTTTTGTACGGAATGTCAATGTCGCTCGCTTTGTAAGTTGGTAAATCTGTTTGAGCGGACAAACCCGACGCAACCGACAGGATCAAAACAAAGAGCAATGCTTTTCTCATATTGAAAAATTTTAAATTATTTGGTAAAGGGACAAAAAACGACTGGCGAATATCCACGAAAAAACGTGATAGATGGTTCCGTTTGGATCAACGCACACTTTTTTTCGTCTAAAGGGTGCTAATAGCGTACGTTTGTCGATCAAATACTGCTTACATGAGCACTCTGCGTTGGATGATGTACCAATTGCCAGCCCTCCTTTTGGCGCTGGGGGCCATCTTGCGCTTTGGTTTGTGGCTGCAGGATCGGTCTTTGTTTATTGACGAGGCGAGTCTGGCGCTTAACTTTTGCGAAAAAACGTACGCGGGTCTTTGGGGGCCATTGGCTTATGAGCAATACGCCCCACCTTTGTTCAGCACGGCAATGAAATGGTGCACCGAAGTGTTTGGGCACAGCGAGCGCACTTTGCGGCTTTTCCCGTTGTGGAGCAGTTTGTTGTCTATTGGATTATTTGGCTTGGTGGCCCGCCGCTACGTGCCGCAAGTGTTGATGCTGGCTGCGGCTTGCTGGGTATTTGCATTTTCCGACGTTCAGTTTCATTATGGCACGGAGGCCAAGCAATACAGCAGTGACGTGGCTGTGGCGCTTTCGTTGTTGTACATGGCTTTGCGCCAGATAGACCGACCGATTTCCGGAGGCTGGTGGGCGCTTGCGGGTGGTGTGGCCGTGTGGTTGTCTATGCCTTCGGTATTTATGCTCTTTGGTATCGGACAGGAAAACCTGTGGGCTACTCGGAAGCGGTGGAACTGGCGGGGCCTGTACGGCTGGGTAGCCATTGTCGCTTTTTGGCTGACGAATTTCGGCGTGTATTACGTTTGGTTGCTGAAACCCAGCATCGAAATTCAGGGGTTGCAAGCGTATCACAGCGCGTATTTTTTCCACTTTTGGCCTTTTGATGCGAGCACCTGGTGGCAAAACTGGTCGCTGCTGCGCAGCATTCCGGCGCATACGGCGGGCAATACACTTGTTGCCGTGTTGTTTGGTGGACTGGGGTTGGGTTGGGGGCTGTGGCAAAGCAGGTGCGATGGGCGTTTGCGCTTGCTGGTGTGGCCCTTGCTGGCCTGCATAGGTGCTTCGGCCTTGGGTGCGTATTCGTGGATTCCTCGCCTGATGGTTTGGCTGTTTGCCCTCCTGCTCCTGCTGCAAGCGGCGGGCTGGCAAGGGTTGTGGATGCGTGCACACGCCTACTGGAGGCCACTTTGGGGCGTGTTGCTCCTGCTTACGGTGGGGCTGCACACGGGAGTGCAGTTTTTATACCAGCCTTATGCAGTGGAGGAAATCAAACCTGTGTTGGATAAAATAGCCGCTGAACGCGCACCTGAGGATGTGGTGTGGATCGACCACGAGTCGAAAGCCCTCCTTCAATGGTATACTACTTGCCGTCAACCGGCGTTGGATTTAGGGCCCCGGCTGTATCGTGCAAACGCAGGTGAAATGCCCGATCTCGCGGCTTTTGGCGGAGCCGAGCGGGTGTGGGTGTTGTTTGCACACCTGTCGAGCCGCCAAAAGGTGCAACAAACAGCCGATGCAGCGCGCCAGCATATTCCGCAGGGTTATCAGTTGGAATCCGAAATGGCGATTAAAGGCGCGTATCTGGCGCGGCTTCGTAAAGCGGAATGAGTGTTACCAGTTTACCTTGTCGTAAATGGCTGTCATCGGGAGCGAAACCCCCACACTTTGGAGCAGTATGGCTTGATCCAGTTGTGCAATGTTGATGGATCGCCATTGCTGCACAGCCTCCAGGTAGAATCCAAATACTTCCGGGGCGTCTTGCCGAATCAGTAAATACTCCTTGAATGATGGAATGCTTTGATATTCTACAAACTTTTGCCCCCGATCATACCGTTCAGAAGAGGAGAATAACACCTCCACAATGAGCACCGGATTGGTGATGGCCTGGGTATCCATTTCGGAAAGCACGGGCGTTTCGGCAACCACGAGGGCGTCGGGATAAAGATAGAAATTAAATTTTGGCAAATAAATTTTCTGGTCGCTTCCGAAAACCTCGAATGAAGGATTTTCTACCAACGCCTTGCTTAGAAACACCAGCACATTGCGCGCTATCCGGTTGTGGTTGATGCTTGCACCGGCCATTTTGGAAATTGAACCGTTGTAAAATGCGTATTTTTCTCCTGAAGTTTGTTCCAACTCCAGGTATTCTTTTGCAGATAAAAATTGTTTTACAGGAAACAAACCGGCTGTCATGACATCATCGTTCTGAATACAAAGATACATCTGTGTAATGGCACTTACAAGTCGCCTGCCAGCACTTCCCAGGTGTGGTCGCCCAACAAACGCACGGTAGCCAGGTGCTCAAACGGTTGCTTGCGGCCCCATTCATGGGGGGCTACCATAGACAGCACGTGGCGGCCGTCGGCTTTCCGTTGGTACAGGTGGTAAATGTGGTGGATGACCGGCTGGAAATGCACGTCGGACTGGTAAATCATTTCGGATACCGACATGCGGCTCTGGAGCGATTTGGCCTGGCGCACCAGCGTGTCCATCTGTTGGCGCAACTGCTCCATTTGCCGGTCGGTTTGGTCGTACATGGCCGTCATGGCGTTGCCTCGAATCTGCCCTTTGTCTTCAGGTCGAATAACAGCCCCGCCTGCCGTGTGCGCATAAGGCAACAGACCGGGGTTTTCGGCTATCTTGTCTTTATCGATCGGGTTTACGAATGCATCGTCCGCAGAGGACTCCTGTTTTTTATTGGCCATAATGCGCTTAAACACTATTTTGCGCGGCTTGTTTCCATAAGGTATGAAAAAGATGTACCAAATTACCGCTGTTGCAGCGCTGGCGCTTTGTTTACCGCTGTTGATTTTCTTCCGGCCCGACCGTTCGGTGGATGACCTGAAAGGGCAGTATGCCAACCAGTATTCCCGGTTTTTGTGGCTGGAGGGCATGCCGGTACACTATCGCGACGAAGGGCCGGTAAGCGATTCGATGCCCATGGTGTTGCTGCATGGCACGGCTTCGAGCCTGCATACCTGGGATGGCTGGGTAGACAGTCTGCGCCTCACCCGCCGCTGCATCCGATTCGACCTGCCGGGCTACGGACTCACCGGCCCGCATCCGGCGCGCGACTATTCGATGGACAGATATGCTGCCCTCACCCACGCGGTGTTGGACAGTCTGGGTGTTCAACGGTGCATTTTAGCAGGCAATTCCTTGGGTGGTGCGATAGCCTGGATGACCGCCCTGAAATACCCTGAACGGGTGTCGGCACTGATATTGGTAGACCCGGCGGGGGTTCCTTTCACCCCCCGACAAATTCCGGCCGGATTCCAGGCGGCACGGAACCCGGTGCTGCGTGTGTTGGGGCGCTGGATTACCCCGCGGTTTCTGGTGGCCCGCAGCACGCGGGAGGTGTACAGCCATCCGGAACGGGTAGCCGACGACCTGGTGCAGCGCCATTACGACCTGTTGTTGCGCAGCGGCAACCGACAGGCACTGGGCGACCGGTTCAGGAATCCGGCACCCGCGCTTCCATACACCCGTTTGCAGGAGTTGCACCAGCCTGTCCTGTTGATGTGGGGTGCCGACGACCGGCTCATTCCCTCCGAAACCGCCGTTGTGTTCAAACAGTACCTGCCCAATGATGCATTGGTGGTTTTTCCCGGACTGGGGCATGTGCCCATGGAGGAAGGGGCGGCCGAAACGGTGCAAACGGTAAAACGCTGGCTGACATCCGTTCAATGGTGACGGGGCAGAAAAAATGTGCGATCATTGCAGCGTGAACGGTACACCTAATGGCCGGTTAGTGCTGTGAAAAACAAACACCTCGTCTTTTTCTTTCTCTCCATTGTGTTGCTGGGCTGGCTGCTGGCCCAACTGCGGCCCTGGGGCAACACGCCGGAATTGCGCGCTGCGCTGCTAAACGTCGATACCGCTGCGGCCGAGGTGTTGCAGGTGCTGGCACCGGGCTATCCACCTTGGTCGTTGCACAAAACAGAAGGGGGATGGACATTGTTGGCGGACAACCGGCCCCTGCCCATGATTCCCCGTCAAGCGGCTGTGCTGTTGGCCGCAGCGGCGCAAGTGCACAGCATTCGGGTGTTGAACACCGATAAGCCGGATACCCTCGGCCTCGCGCCGGGTCAGTACATCGTGCTCGCCTGGCAGTTGCCGGGAGGCGTGTTCCAACGGCTGCACATTGGGCGTGAAACCGAAACAGGCACCTGGGTAAAGTTGCCCGAAAGCCAGGCCGTTTTTTTGGCAGCAGGCCATTTGCGTAGCCAGTTTGCTTTGGATGCCCGGAGGTTTCGCAGCCGCCAGGTGATCGACTGGTCGGTGTCGGCATTGGACAGCATGACCATGGCGCAAGGCGATACCTTGTTTTACCAATGGCATCGCCAGGGCGCCGACTCGGTGCAGGTGTGGCTGCAAGGGGTGCTGCCTTTTGGGGAGTGGCCTTTTGCCGATTATTTTGATGAAACGCGGGGTACCGAGCTGGAACTGGCCCGGCTGACTCTTTATCGCGGCGAAGAACAGGCGGTATTGCATTTGTACAGGTGGATGCCGCCCAATTTGCCGGAAGACCTGCACGCGGTACGGGGCCTTGGCGACGCCCTGCCCGCCTTCGTGTGGCACAGCAGCACCAATCCGTTGAACTATTTTTCAATGAGCGACACCTTGCAGGCACAACGGCTGTTGAACGGCCCGCCGCCGCCTGCCCGGACAGACACCGTACGACATGAAAACTGAACACACCACGGTACGCAATTGGGGCAATTACCCCTCCGCTCTTGCCCGGATACATACACCGGCAAACACAGCCGAGTTGTCCGCACTCTTTCAAACCCCGGGGCCGTTGCTGGCGCGGGGCAACGGCCGCTGCTACGGCGATGCAGCGCTGGCCGATGTATTGGTGTCGACCCTTGAACTAAACCGCATCCTTGATTTTGACCCACATGCTGGCCGCATCCGGTGCGAGGCAGGGGTGTTGCTGGCCGATGTCATCCGCCACGTGGTGCCACATGGCTGGTTTTTTTACGTGACACCGGGTATTAAAAACATTACCGTAGGCGGTGCCATTGCCTGCGATGTACACGGGAAAAACCACCCCTCCCACGGGTGTTTCTCGCAATGGCTGGAGTCGTTTGTGCTGCTGCGGGCCGACGGGCAGCCCGTTACCTGCTCCAAAACGCAACACGCCGACCTGTTCTGGCAAACCTGCGGCGGCATGGGCTGGACGGGCATTGTGCAGGAAGCCACTTTTCAACTCATGCCCATACAATCGGTGTGGATGCGCCAGACTGCTGTGCAGGCACCGCATCTGGAAGCGCTTTTTCGGGCTTTCGAGGCGCACACCCACCGTACTTATGCGGCCGGCTGGATCGATTGCACGGCTGCCGGCAAGGCTTTTGGCCGGGGTGTGGCTTTTTTTGCGGAGCACCGCGACGAGGCAGATCAACAGCCGCTGGCATATCCGGACAAACAGCCGCTACATGTGCCTTTTTTCGCACCATCCTGGGTGCTTAACCCGTTGAGCATTCGGTTGCACAACCAGCTTCTGTTCTCCAGGGCCCACACCGGGGAGCGGGTAGTGGACATGGACACTTACTTTTATCCGCTTGACCGCATCCACCACTGGAACCGCCTCTACGGTCGGCGCGGGTTTATTCAATACCAGTTTTGTTTGCCCCAAAGTACTGCGTTTGATGGCATCCGCAGGGCCCTGGAACTGATTGCGGACAGCCGCGAGACGCCCTTTTTAACTGTGCTCAAACGCCATGGCGCGCGGCCTGTTGAAGCGGTGCACTCGTTTCCGATAGCAGGGTATTCTCTGGCACTGGATTTTCCGCGTACCGCTTCCATTTTTGGCCTGGTGGAGCGGTTGGACACGCTGATTTGGGATTTGGGTGGTAAAATTTATTTGGCCAAGGATGCCTGTTCGGCACCGCGTATGGGTCGGGTGGATCCGAGGGGGGGCGGGGAGGAGCGGTTTGAGTCTGTGTTGAGGGGGCGGGTTACTCGGGTTTGACCGCTGCGCGGTCGGTTATTTGGGTTTGACCGCTGCGCGGTCGGGTGCGTGAAGATGTACAAAGCCTGTACTGCCTTTCATATCCGAGATTGACCGCTGCGCGGTCGGGTGTATGTAATGGAAGCTACGGTATGTGGCTTGATTGTAGGGAGTTGGTAATTTTGTTTATGGATTCTTTTAGGCTCGGTTCGCGTACATCCAGAATCAACACGCTGTTAAGTTTATCAATGATGCCGCCCAGATTTGATTTGAGTTCGTACAAGCGCTGTCTGGTTTTCTCAAATGCAACCGTGTTGCCTCCTGCGTTGCGCAGGCGGTCGAGTTTTGTGTCTAATTCATTAATTTTCTCGTTGAGTTTTTCCTGTGCGTCAATTTGAAAGTCAATATCGAACACTACATCGTCTAATTTTACGGGGATAAATTGTTTATTGGCCAACCATACAGCGTAAAAGCTGGCTACACTTTCCTGGCCGACCCATCCGGAGTGCAAGCTTTTGGCCGACACCACAGACAGCACGACGTCGGCGTTGCGGATGCTTTGCTGGATGAATTCGAGGATGTCCATACCGGGCGGCATGTCGTCGCGGTCTATGATGACGTCAAAACCGGCTTCCTGCAGGGCGTCGCGGAGGCGGAGGGCCGTGTCAGCGTCACCGTGGTTGTAGGAAATGAATATCTTTTTAGCAGTGGACAGCGCTGGTGTTGTCTTTGGGTTGTTGCCCGATGGGGTAGGGGAGGTGCTGTGGTTGCCGGAGCCAACCAGTTCGAGCGCGGCGTAGGCGACCTGATTTTGCACGCGTTGCCACTCGCTGAAATCGACCAGGCCCATGGTGTACTGCCGTTTGCCGTTGGCGTGCCGCGCCTTGAGCAGGATGGCGTCTTGGTTGGATTGGGCGAGCAGGTCGAGGGCTTCTTCCAGGCGGCCGGCGGCGATGAGGTTGCGTATGTCTTCCATTGGGGTGATTTGTGGGGGCAATGATAGCGCATTTGTGTGATATGAAAAAGCTGTAAACTTTTTGACGAACACATTTGGATAAGTGCCGTGAATACGGGTATCTTTGCGTCCGCTTTTTAACGAGCGGGTCTTAGCTCAGTTGGTTTAGAGCGCCGCCTTGACAGGGCGGAGGTCACTGGTTCGAATCCAGTAGACTCGACGAAGGGGGTTTTGGGATGAGGTGTGAGGTTTGGGAGATATGATGAGTCATCATTCAACTTCTTTTTTACTTTATTTTAGCCTGTAATAAGTCATGTTTGATTTTGAAAAGTTGGAAGTGTACCAAGTGGGGAAGGATTTAAATCGGGATGTGTTGAAGTTCATATTTTCCAACAATGAAGTTGATCCGTACATCAAAGACCATTGGAAACGGTGCAGCATCAGCAGCGTGCTCCATTTATCTGAAGGTACGGGTCGGGTGACGGATGCCGACAAAAAGCAATTGTTTACCCTGGCGCGGGGTTCTGTGTTCGAGGCGGTTACGTTGCTCCAGTTGGTGTATGACCTTGGTCAAATAGACGAATCGAAGTACACCGAGTTTTATAATGCGTACGAGAAATTGTCCAAAATGTTGTTGGGCATGTATCGAAGCAAACTGTAATCTTTTTTCGGGACGTAGCTCAGTCCGGTAGAGTACACGTCTGGGGGGCGTGTGGTCGCAAGTTCGAATCTTGTCGTCCCGACTGATTTTCAAGGAGTTGCAAGCGAAAGTTTGCAACTTTTTTTTATTTGTTGCTTAGCGCCCCGACCGTCCGCCACCGCCTTTACGGCGTCCGCCCGAAGCAGGGGGTTTGGGTTTACGGGCAGGTCTGCCGCCTGCACTTTTGGGTTTAGCGCTGCCTTCGGCAAACCGCATGTCGGGTGCGGGTTTCTTTTTAGGTGGGGTGGTCGACTGCTTTTTAGGGGCGGTTTCCGAAGTAGACTCTTTGGTGAGTCGGTATATTTCGGTCATTTCGGCTTCGGTGAGGTCGCGCCAATGGCCTTGCGGAATGCCGGCAAGGGTAATGTTCATGATCCGGATGCGTTCGAGTTTGGTCACCTCATACCCAAAATGTTCGCACATTCTTCGGATTTGGCGGTTCATGCCCTGCTTCAATACAATCCTGAACACCTTTGCGCCCTCCGCAACCACCTTGCACTTTTTGGTCATCACGCCCAATATGGGCACCCCTTTGGCCATGCCTTCTATGAATGCCTCGTTGAATGGTTTGTTGACGGTAACCAGGTATTCTTTTTCGTGGTTGTTGCCGGCGCGCAGAATTTTATTGACCAGGTCCCCATTATTGGTCAGGAAAATAAGCCCTTGTGAGTCTTTGTCCAGGCGGCCAATCGGGAAAATACGGCTGCTGTGGTTGACAAAATCGACAATGTTATCCACGGTCGTTATTTCGGTAGTGGATACAATGCCCACGGGCTTGTTGAGGGCGATAAACACCAAATCTTCGCTTTGGCGCGGTTCTAACTCCTGGCCATTGACCCTTACCCGGTCGCCGTTGAACACTTGGTCGCCTTTTTGAGCGCGTCTGCCATTGATGAATACATGGCCTTGCTCTATGTACTTGTCGGCTACCCTGCGCGAACATATTCCGCTCTCGCTGATGAATTTATTCAACCAAATCCCGTTCTCTTTTTTCATGGTTGCGTGTGTTGGATTTACCTGATGCCCAGCACCACTCGACGGCGGTTTGTGGGAGTTCTTGCTGTTCGAATTCAATTGGGCTTCCAACTCCAAAATACGAAGCAGTGCCGCTTCTAAAAGCAACTTAAGTTCCGCTATCTGTGCCGCTTGCGCAGCTATGAGCGCATCCTTTTGGGCTATGATCTCGTCTTTATTTACCTGTGTAAGGTCGGCGTTTTTTCTATTTTTGCAAAATGACCTAAATAGTTACAAAAATTTTTAACCGCAAAACCGCAAAATGTAAAACCGCAAAACCGCAAATTTACGCCAACTGTTTCAGCCCTTCCACCACATCCACGTACGCCGCATCGGCTGACGGGAAGTCCGCGATCGTGCGTTCGCGGGAAGGCAGCGACTTGCGCTTGGCCAAATCCGTACCCGAATAATCAAATGCTTCCAGGCGCACCGGCACCACTTTATGCCCGCTGTCAAAAGCCTCAAACACCAGACCCACCCAGTCTGGCGCATCAAACAGGTTGGCGCTCACCAACGCCACCACATAATCACTGTCTGCCATTTCCGCCTTCGCCCGGTCGAGGGTGATTTCGCTGGCGGGCACGTCATGCACAAAATGCGCCTTGAGCTTTTTGGTCATGAGGGACACGTTGAGGTGTTTTTTCAACATCTTGGCCGCCGCGTCGTCGCGGATGTCGTACACCACAAGGAATTTGGGGATGTCGGATTTGGGATGTTCGATTGGGGATTTATGATTGGGGATTGGGGATGTCGGATTCGGGGATTGCTCAGGCAGGTCATCGAGAACGTGCAACAACGCGGTAGTGACCTGGTTAATGGTCAGCTGGTAGTCTTCCCATTTGATGGCACCGTGGATGGTATATTGCTGTTTGGCGGAGGCCAGTCGTGCGGACAACATGCTGATGTCGTTGCCGATGCCCGCATTAATTTGGGCATTGAGTGCAGCAAGCTGCTCTATTGCTTCTTCCAGTTTGTTTTGCTGGATAAGGGTTCGGATGTGTTGCATTGTGTTTTTGAGGATATTATTCGTCCTACGAGTATACTCGTAGGACGAGTAGGTTAAACCAATTTTTTTTGCCAACTGTCCTGAAACGGCAACCAAAATTTGGTTTGCACTTGTTCAAGGGTGTCCGCCAGGGTATTGAGTACAAGGGTGTCCGGAGCAACAACGCCTGCCGACACGGCCTCTGAAAAAGCAGCTCGCGAAGCAAAATGAATCACCCCGTCATCTGAAATCCAGCCAAACTGCATGCGGTCAAACCAGTCGAGGCGCAACGCATGGCCAAGCGCTTCTACAAAGTGCACCGATTTGTCAATGGAGCAGCCGCTGGCACCGGCTTGTGATTCATCCACCACCAACAACAGCACCCGATGGGCAAACACTTCTCCGAGCGCTTTCAGGGCCACATTGTGGGCGGTCCATTGCCGACAAAAAAACTGCACTTGTTGCACCGTTTCTGCTGTCTCCTCATCGGAGAGGGCGCGGTCAGCCACGTATATCCACACCCGGGAAAGGGGTGAAAAAACGGGGTTTTGCGTGATTGCCGGACAGGGTAGGGTGGTGCTTGTCATTTGACCATGTTGTTGAGGATCATTTCAGAGAGGTCGTACACCACCACATCGTCCTGTTTTTCGCGGGCTTTGAGTCCGTCTTGCAGCATGGTGATGCAAAACGGACAGTTGGCCACCACGGCCTTTGGGTTTACGCCCAGCACTTCGTCTATGCGTTCTATGTTGATGCGCTGGTCGCCGGGTTCATCTTCTTTCCACATTTGGGCACCCCCTGCGCCGCAGCACAAGCCGTTTTGGCGGGAGCGTTTCAGCTCGACCAGGTCGGCGTCTAAAGCGGCCAGGATTTCGCGGGGCGCCTCGTACACGTTGTTGGCGCGGCCGAGGTAGCAGGAATCGTGGTACGTGATGCGTTTGCCTTTAAACTCGCCGCCTTCTACTTTCAAACGCCCTTCGGCTATGAGCTGTTGTAGCAGCTGGCTGTGGTGGAGTACTTCGTAATGACCGCCCAGCGCCGGGTATTCATTTTTCAGGGTGTTGAAACAGTGCGGACAAGCGGCCACGATGCGTTTCACGTTGTACAGATTGAGCGTTTCGATGTTCATCAGGGCCGTCATCTGAAACAGAAATTCGTTGCCGGCGCGCCGTGCTGGATCGCCCGTACAGCGTTCTTCGTTGCCCAGAATGGCAAACTGGATGCCCACGTGGTTCAGGATGTCGCACACGGCGCGGGTCACTTTTTGGGCGCGGGTGTCGAAGCTGCCGGCACACCCCACCCAAAACAGGATTTCGGGTTCCAGGCCTTCAGCGGCGTATTCTGCGTATGTTTTGGCTATCATAGTAACATGAGGTGCTTAGTTTCTCCAGGCGTCTCTTTCCACCGACATGGCCCACGCAGCACCATTGTTTTCAATGGCATTGAACAACGGAAGCCATTCGGCCGGACCGGCAGACTGGGTGAGTATCTCGTGGCGGCGCAACTGGAGGATGATGTCTAACGGATTGATGAGTACAGGGCAGGCTTCCACGCAGGCATTGCAGGTGGTGCAGGCGTGCAGTTCTTCGGGCGTGGTGTAGTCAAACAGGCTTTTGCCGTCGTTGTAGCTTTCGAGGCTTTGGGCACCGCTGTCGAGTTGTTGGCCTACTTCTTCGGCGCGGTCACGCACGTCCATCATGACTTTTCGGGGCGACAGCTTTTTGCCAGTGAGGTTGGCCGGACAGGCGGCGGTGCAGCGGCCGCATTCGGTGCAGCTGTACGCGTCGAGGATGTTTTTCCAACTCAGGCTGAACACGTCGTTGGCCCCAAATTCGGGCAAATCGGCTGCCGCATTGGCGTCGGGCTGGTCAAGTCCCATCATAATGCGCACTTCCTTTTGTATTTCAGGCATGTTGGCCATTTCGCCTTTGGCGTTCAGGCGGCTGTACCAGGTGTTGGGGAATGCCAGCAGGATGTGCAGGTGCTTCGAGTAGGGCAGGTAAACTAAAAAACCAAATACGGTAAGGATGTGCAGCCACCAGCCAAAACGCTCGATACCCACCAAAGTGCTGTGCGACAAGCCGCCAAACAAAGCAGGCCCCAGGGTGTTGCTCACCGCAAAATTGCCGGTTTGGGGATAGTGCGGATCACCAAGGTCCTGCAACACCTGATCGGCCCCGTTCATGCAAAAAATGCCCGTGATGAGCAGCAGTTCGCCCAGCAGGATGTAATTGGCGTCTTTCCAGGGGAAACCCTTCAACTCCGGTTTGCGGAAACGGGAAATGTGCAGCACGTTGCGGCGGATCAGGAAAATGATGGTGCCGATGAACGCCAACACCGACAGCACTTCGATCAGGCTGATGACAAAGGTGTAAAAACCGCCCAGCGTGTGCGCAAAAAAACGGTGGTGGCCACCCAGACCGTCGACGAAAATTTCAATCAGTTCTACCTGTGTGATGACAAACGCCACGTAGAGAAAGAGGTGGAGCACAGCGGGAATCCAGTTTTTGAACATTTTCTGCTGACCCAGAGCCACCAAAGTCATGGTGCGCCAGCGTTCGGCCGGGTTGTCGCTGCGGTTTTCGGGTCGGCCCAGCCGCACGTTGCGGTACACCTTGCGGTATCCACGTACCGCAAACCAGGTGCTTGCAGCAGCCACTAAGGCAAAAAGAATCGATTGGAGCATAAAAAATTGTTTTCCGGGTGCAAATTACAGCGATAAGAATGGACTTTTGCATCAAAATTATCCGCAACGTCTATGGTGATCCTCAACGACCGGCAAATACGGCAAAAAATCAAACGATTAGCCATCGAAATCCTCGAACACAACCTCGGTGAAACAGAAATCATCATGGCCGGTTTAAACAACAATGGCCTGGCGTTTGCTCAACTGATCATAGACGCCCTGATGCCCATCAAACCCGATGCGATGGACATTACCCTCACCCGCATTCGGCTCAACGCGGCCAATCCGGTGGAGTACGCCCCGGAAATCGAGATGCCGGAAGCGGAACTGGAAGGCAAGGTGCTCATCCTGGTAGACGATGTAGCCAACACGGGCCGTACGGTGTTTTATGCCCTGCGCCCGTTGCTGCGTGTGCTGCCCCGGCGCGTGGAAATGGCCGTGCTGGTAGACCGCAAGCACAAAATGTTTCCCATTCAGCCCGACTATGTGGGCATTTCGCTGTATACGACGCTAAAGGACAACATTGAGGTGCACCTCGAAAGCGAAGAAATGGTGGTCTACCTGGGTTAGGGACAGGGCTAATCCTGTCAATCCTGTCCCTAACTATGTTTGCGGGCGGGCTTTTTTCTGTTCATTGTTGCTCTCATACAGGCAGTACTGTTCGTACTTGACAGGGTCGCGTTCGGCCCAGATATCCTTGCCAATATCACAAAGCACCACCAGTTCCTGGTACAGGTGGTTGCCCAGTTCCATGCGGCGCTCCACGGCGATGTCGCGGTCGTGCAATTTATCCTGCTGGATGTTCATGGCCGTTTCAAAGTCGGTGCAGGCGGTTGAAATGCGAGACAACAAGTTTTCGTTGACACCCTGGTCGGCCAGAAAGTCAATTTGTTGACGGGCCACACGCACCACCCGGCGTCCGCAAAACAGCAGTTGGGGGTCCGACATGTCGCCCAATTTGGCGGTGCCAAACTTGCGGTAACGCCCGCTGCGGTCGTGATACCGCATGGCCACGCGGGTCATGAGTGAACGAATGGCCGTTTTGAGCTTTTCGGCAGCCTGGTTTTTCTTTTCGGTGGTGATCATCTGGTCACCCACGAGTTCGTCATCGCCAGGCAATTGCTGGAACCTGGCGCATTGGGCCTGAAACCCGCGCAAGCGATCTATGGCGTATCCGTATTGCACGAAGGCCTCCAGGTCGCGCTCGGCGTATTTGAGCCGCTCAAGGCATTGCACGTACAAGTCGGCGTCCGAAACGTTGTATTTGCGATGGCCGGGTTGCTTTTTCATGGTCGGTGAAGGCTTTAAATCCGGTGCAAAAATAAATTGTTTTAGCTTATCAAACAAATATATAAACAAATACTACTTTATTTTTTACTCAGTTAAAATTTTCTTTACAGATAAATTTACATCCATAAACTATCTCCATCAAGTTATTTGAAAACACCGTGTTATGTAGTCAGCTACATGACACATTTGAAAGACGCGATTTTGTAATAAGGATGAATCACAGATTTTGCAGCTAAAAAACCATGGACAAGAAACCAGTTGTCATCAGCATGATCAACCTAAAAGGGGGGGTGGGTAAGACCACCATCACCCTGGCCCTCGCAGATTTCATCTCGAACATCCTGTTAAAAAAGGTACTCGTTATAGACATGGATCCTCAATGCAATGCTTCGATGGCATTTTTGGGTGAAACGCGTTGGTTAGAAAAAGAGGAAAAAAAAGAGACCCTGTATCATTTGTTTAAAGACTGCATTAACAACCGAAATACTTTCTCTATCCAAAAGGCAGTAGAGGTAAATGTTTCCAACATTAATCAAAGAGGTAGTGTGATCAACCTGCTTCCTTCGAGCTTGGGATTGATTTATTTTCAAGACTTTATACCAATTGTTGAAAATAATACATTGAAACTTTCAAATTGTAGAATATTAAAGCAAAAATTGAAGTCCGTGATAAAAGAATATGATTATGTCCTGATAGATTGTCCACCTAATTTGGGCATATTGTCACTGAATGCTCTATTCATGTCGGATTATTACATCATACCGGTCATTCCGGACCATTTGTCAACCTTGGGTATTCCTTCGATTTTGAATAGATTAAATTTTATTTCCAAACGAGCGACTGATTTTAAGGTTAAGCCTCTTGGTGTACTCATTTCTATGTACCGTACTGCAACAAAATTGCACAATCAGAAAAGCCAGCAGCTATATGAGATGTCTTTCTCCAGAAAAATACCATACGTTTTCGACACAAAAATTCCACTCTCCATTGATTTTGCGGAAGCTGTCCAGGCGCGGTCTTTCAGCACCCTTCGACAAAAATACGGTAGCCATTTTTCAATATTTACCCAACTGTTGGAAGAGATTGAAAAGCATATAAAAAATCTGAATTTTGGTGTCTATGGTCGGGTATAAAGAAAAAAAATTGCTCTTGCTGGAAAAACTGGCGGCAGAAAACAATCCAGAAGTTTTAGAAAGGGTGCTAACTCATTATGAAACGCTTACCCATTTAATGAAGGATAATCATTTTGACAACAAAAATTTTTCACAAAAAAAAGATGATAAATCCGTTGTGAATATAACCCTTAGGGATATGTACTTATGGGACACACACCAACTCAAAGATTGGATTTATGAAGTAACCGGAAAAAAAACGCTCAAACGCGCTAAAGACAAACTCCTGAAAGAGGCCGAAGCCATCTTAAAAGCAAAAACCAACACTTGGAACAGCATCTTGACGTATGACGACGACCCATTTTCAGACATGAAGGTGGCTGATTAGGCATTTTACAACTTTCTGATAAACAAGATTGTTTGGTCGAAATCAGAACAGGCTGTTGGTTTCTGTCCATATGTCGGCACGCAGCAGTAGCATATCTGGAATTACCCTAATCGACAGTACGTCAACCCTGGTGGAGATGTCGCCCAATCCGGGCAACGGCTTGTTTCGGGTGTGCACGACCGACACTGCAAGCATTGATGAAATTGTTAAATTTTGTGCGTTCTTTGTGAGACCATTTGCACTAAAAGGTTGTCCTACCAGTATAACCGGAAAACAAACATGCAGCTATCCTTTTACGGCCTACTATCGCTTTTGGTGTGCCTTGCAGTGTCGGATATTCTATATGGTGTCGGCCCGACGTCGCAACTGGTTGAGCACAGTTGCAGTATGAGTTTCCCCGACGCCGTCAAAAGCGGCAACTACACCTACCGCATTCCGATCACCTGGGTAGGTCGCCTGCCTGCTGTGAAAGCGAGCGTGGACACCATGACCGGTACTTTTCTGTTCGACACCGGCGCAGAGCGGCTGCTGCTCAACAACCGGTTTTTCAGCGGCGACGTCCAACTGTCCGATGTGAAACAATACGGCGTCACAGGAGGCAACAACGAAGTGTTCTCCAAAAAAGTGGACACCCTCAAGTGGGAAAACCTGTACCTGCCCAACGTGACGGCCAACGTGCTCTCCCTGTCCCACATCGAAAAAGCCCGCAACATCAGCATTGTAGGCATCATCGGGTACGATGTATTTAAAGACTTTGAAGTGCTCTTAGACTACGGCGCACAGCTCATCGTGATCACCAAATTGGACAAAAATGGCTACCGATACGACCCCAATGCCTTTCAGGAATCAACCGTGGACAGCCTCGATTTCGAACTGGCACGCCACGGGGTGGTCATCAAAGGCAAAGTGGACGACAAAGTGCTGAAACTCCACCTCGATTCGGGTGCCGAAATCAACCTGCTCGACCGACTCGTGTCCAAAAAAGTACTTCGCCAGTTTACCATCCTCAAACGCGTCAACCTCCTCGGTGCCGGCGAAAACAAAGTGGAAGTGCTGGCAGGAACCCTGGCCGGTGTGGTGGTAAACAACCAACCCTGCGACACCATGCGCACGCTGCTCACCAACCTCGACGACCTCAGCCTCATCCTCGGCACCCGGGTAGACGGTGTGCTGGGTTTTGAGTACTTTCGGCCCCGCAGGATTGTGATCAACTATAGACGACAGAAATTGTTTTATCTCAAACCCGCGAATCCGTGAACATGCTCCGTCAGATAGTCTACCGGGTAAATATCCCTGCCTTCTGCTTGCGCCCCATCTGTCGGGTGATGGGGTTGATCGCCGTGCTTGTGTTGGCCAGCGGCTTTGTTACGTTGCACGCCCAGCAAAAAAACAAGTCCTACTTTTTTCAGGGCGATCTGGTGGTTTTTGAGTTCGACATGCGCGCGTACCAGCAAGCACAAGCGCTGGACTCGTTCAAACGCCTCGATTTTGAAGACCTGAACGTCCAATCCGTGGCCGTCACCGGCGATTTCAACAGCTGGTCCAAAAAAGGTTGGCGCATGAAAAAAACAGGCCCCTACACCTACCAGCTCCAAAAACGGATTGAAGATTTCGACGACAAACTCACCTGGGAGTTCAAGTTTCTCATCAACGGCCAATACGTCGTAGACCCCAATACCGCCGGAGCAGAACAGAAAATCATCCCTGTCGACATTTGGGAAGAAGTGTACCACTTAGACGTGTACAATGTGCACCCGGTGGAAAAAGGGAACGCTGTTTTTTTCCTGGATGGTTACCAGGAAGCCCGTAAGGTCATTTTGACCGGTTCGTTCAACGGCTGGAACGAACACAGCCTCGCCATGACTAAAGTAGACGGCGGGTGGCGCATGCACCTGGAGCTACCCCACGGCCGTTATGAGTATAAATTCATTGTAGACGGCGAATGGACGCACGACCTGGCCAATAAAAAAACAGTACACAACGAGCATGGCACCCTAAACTCTGTGCTGGACCTCACCAAATCGGTCACCTTTACCCTCACCGGCCACCTCGACGCCAAACAAGTGGCGCTCGCCGGATCATTCAATGACTGGCAGACCAATCAGATGTACATGAAACGCGTCCACGCCGGCTGGAGCATCACCCTGGAAATGACCCCCGGCAAACATTATTACAAATTCATTGTAGACGGTGCCTGGATCATCGATCCACACAATCCTTTGAGTGAATTTGACGGAGAAGGTAACCTCAACTCTATTTTGTTGGTACAGTAAATCCGCCTGACAGTATACATTTGCGAAAAAAAGCATGTTTTTCTTTCAAAAAGTTCTTTTTGTTTCCGGGTTGGTATTTATGTATCTGTTCAGCGTCCTCGGGGTTTCGGCACAATGCAACCCGCAAAACCTGGAAATACCCAACAATGGCATCGATGAGGATTGTGACGGGTTGGACGAGCTGTTCCTCCAAATGGCTCCCGATTTTTACGCTGTGGAAGGCGTGCCTTTCAGCGTGCATTACCCAAACCTCATCTTGTCCAAACACCCGGGCGACTATACATTTGAGGTGATTACCGATTTAAACGGTCAGGTGCAGGGCGACCGGTGGGACTGGTTGGCCAATAATCCGGCCGGGTCCTACATGCTGGCGGTGCGCGTCAAAACCCCGCAAGGAGACATTCTGGCTGCCGATACCATGTCTGTACGGATTGCCCCCTCGGCCATGCCCTCCGATACAACCTCCAGAAAACTCTGGCTGCTCGGCCACAGCTTTTTCAACCAGGGTTATTTGCCGCTGCGTCTTTGGAACCTGGTGCAGGCCGGAAACAATCCACCTGTCAGTTTCCACGGCAGCCTGCCTACCTGGGGGGTATACAATCAAATTCGCCACGAAGGCCGCGGCGGCTACACGGCCTCCCGGTATGTGAACGATGTGGAAAGCCCGCTTTGGCTGAACAATAAAAAGGTAAACCTGCGCGCCTATTTTGATCAATGGATTGGCACCGGGCAAACGCCTGACTGGGTGGTGTATCACTTGGACATCAATGATTTTTGTGGTTACACGGGCCTCGTGGGCACTACTTTGGAAGAAATTGACGACACCATCATCAGCACCTGGGAAACATACGGGTACCGCATCATCGACTCCATTCGGGCAGTGGCCCCCCATGCCAAAATCGGTATCTGCGTATCTCCGCCAGCACACGGCCTGGAAAGCGCTTTTACGGCGTCTTTCGGCAACAACAACGTGCTGAACAACCGATGGCGCTGGCAAAAAATCATCAGCCGCCTGGTGTACCTGCATGAAGAGGCATACGGCAACCGCGAACACGAAAACATTTACCTGATCCCGGAATTCATAGACCTCGACGACACCCTGGCGTACAATGCCTGGGATGCCATTCACCCTGACCGCGACGGTTGCGGCGGCGGCCCGCCCTATTGCGGCTATTACCACATTGGAAACCAGATTTATGCCTGGATGCGCTACATGGCGTTTCTGCCTGAATCGCCACAAGCGCCTGAACCCCTTCAGGTGGCTGCCAAAGTGTTCCTTCAGGGGCCATTCATCCGCAACGAGGAAATGATGCACGACAGCCTGCGGGTGCAAAACCGCATTCCGCTGATGGAACCTTATTCGAGCATGTCCAATTTTACGCATGTCGGCGGTGGCGGCGAACAAACGACCAATGCCGTGCTGGAGGTGTCTGATGCCAACGCGGTAGTGGACTGGGTTTTTCTGGAGTTGCGCCACGCCGATAATCCCGGGCAGGTTGTCGCCACCCGATCCGCTTTGTTGCAGCGCGACGGCGATGTGGTGGACGTAGACGGCGTTTCGCCTGTCGCTTTCGATACCTCGATCGACAGTGGAAACTACTACCTGGCCCTCCGGCACCGCAACCACCTCGGGGTGCAATTGGGCACCACCCGATTTTTTGAAAGAGGGGTGGCGCAAAGCATCGACTTTACCAACCTTTTACCCGCCGATACATACACCTTCAACGGAGCAAACACGCCACAGCGGCTGTCGGGCGGATTTTACCTGCTGTGGACCGGGAACGGGCGGACAGACTACCAACTCAAGTACAACGGGGGCAACAACGACCGCAACGCCATCCTGAGTGTCGTAGGCATCAATACCCCAAACAATATCGTATCCGGATACCACAACGCCGACTATAACATGGACGGTGTTGTCAAGTACAACGGTGCAACCAACGACCGAAATGTGCTGCTCGGCAACGTGGGCATCATTACCCCTTCAAAAATAATTTTTGACCAGATAGCGCAATAAAATGGATCACAAGTCCTTCACGCTGTATTATTATTATTATTATTTGGCATCAAAACTTATTCATGATGCAAACGGCTGGATAAATTAAAATCGACGAATGACTTGACGGAAAAACACAGAGTGCTTAATTTTGACGCATCAAATGTCGCTACCATGTGTAATCTCTTCCACGCTCGCTTTTTTGCCGTTGTTCTTGCCTTTTTTCCCGTTTTTGTGTGCGCACAAATAAACGAACAACCCTGTCTGCCCCCCAAGCCCGTCAAAACAAAACCCAAGGCATACGAAAAAGTGCCTTTGAAAGACCGGATTGATCTGGCGATGGAACAGGAGGCCTACATGACCAAAGACCCTGCGCTGGGTTACGTGCCCCGCGAGCGGCTCATCGCGGCAACAGCCTACGCCAAATCCTTGCAACAACAAGCCGAAAGACCCGCATTGGGGCCCATCAACTGGACTGAACGCGGCCCCAGCAATGTGTCCGGACGCACCCGGGCTTTGCTCATAGATGCCAACGACGCATCCAACAACACCGTCTGGGTCGGTGGGGTAGGAGGGGGCCTCTGGAAAACGACCAACATTTCCGCCGCCAACCCCACGTGGACAAAAATAAACGATCTTTTTGACAACTTAGCCGTAAGCGCTGTTGCGCAGGATCCGGGCGTCCCGCAAACCATGTATTTCGGCACGGGTGAAGGCTGGTATAACGCAGACGCCGTTCGCGGACTGGGCATCTGGAAAACCACCAATGGCGGCAATACCTGGACCCAGCTTTCGTCTACGAATAACTCCACCTTTCATTACGTCATGAAAATGGTGGTAACCGCCAACGGAAATGTGTTTGCCGCCACCCGAAATGGCGGTATCCGACGTTCCCAAAACGGAGGAACCTCCTGGACTAAAGTACTCGGATCCGGCGTGACAGCCTCCACTGACCGCGCCGCCGACATAGAAATTGCGGCCAACGGCGATTTATACGCTACCATGGGCGTGTTTTCACAGGACGGTATTTATAAATCGACCAATGGCGGCACCACCTGGACGAAACTCACGTCTGGTTTACCCTCCAGTGGTTACGGCCGCATCGAAATTGCCTGTGCGCCGTCAGACAGCAACCGTTTGTACGCACTGTTTCATAACAGCAGCAACAACAATTGCCTCGGTATTTATACCAGCGCCAACGGGGGCAGTTCGTGGACGCAGGGGAGTAATCCCTCGGCATTCGGCATGACCAATTTTGCCCGAGGACAGGCCTGGTATGACCTGATCGCCGCCGTTGACCCCAACAACGAAAGCCGCGTGTTCATCGGCGGCATTGATGTGCTGGTGTCCAACAACGCCGGCGCCAACTGGACTCAAATTACCCAATGGTATGGAGGTGGCGGATTTCCGTACATCCACGCCGACCAGCACGGCATTGTTTTCCAAAATGGCAGCTCCAGCGTGGCCTGTTTTGTGAACGATGGGGGTATTTTCCGCACCACAAATGCAAATGCAACCAATCCTTCGTTTTCATTTAAGGGAAACAACTACAATGTGACGCAATTTTATGCCGCCGACCTGAACCCGAATAGCGGCAGCAATGAATTTCTGGCAGGTACGCAGGACAATGGTACCCACCGGTTTACCGTGCCCGGCATGAACGCGACCACCGAAGTGACCGGAGGCGATGGGTCTTTTTGCCACATCGACCAAAATCAGCCAAATATCCAGATTTCATCCTATGTGTACAATGCTTACTGGATAACCACCAACAGCTGGAATTCAAACACCACGTACACCGTCAACAGCTCGGCGGGCAGGTTCATCAACCCGACAGATTACGATGACGCAAACAACGTCTTGTATTGTTGTTACAACGCTGGCCAATATGTGCACGTCAATGGCATTGGTGGTTCGTTGAGCTACACCATCAAAACAAGCAGCCAGTTTGAAGGAGGGCAGGTTTCGGCCGTAAAAGTGTCGCCCAATACCAATAATCGCGTTTTTTTTGGCTTGGACAACGGCAATATCGTGCGCATAGACAACGCCAATGCAGCATCCCCCAACGCCACCATCATCCGGGAAGTGGACAACAACTGGTACGTGTCGTCCATTGAAGTGGAAAGCGGCAACGACAACCACCTCCTCATCACATACAGCAATTACGGGGTCAACAGCGTGTGGGAAACCACAGACGGCGGTACCACATGGACCAGTGTGGAGGGTAACTTGCCCGATATGCCCATTCGCTGGGCTCTGTTTTCACCCAACAACCCCGATCAGGCATTGCTGGCCACCGAATTGGGCGTTTGGTCAACCGATAACCTCGATGGCACCTCAACCAACTGGGGCGCTTCCAACTCCGGACTGGCAAATGTCAGAACCGACATGATCAAAAGCAGAAGCAGCGACAAGTTGGTCATCGCCGCAACCCACGGACGAGGCCTGTTCTCAACCGATTATTTTACCGCAGCTGAAGTCCTGACCGTAACCCCCTTGAACCATACGGTCTCCACCGCTTCCGGCTCGGTCGCTTACACCGTCAACACTGAAGAGAATTGGACAGTAGTGGACGATATGCCCTGGGTGACCATTTCGCCCACATCAGGTACCGGCAGCGGCAGCTTTACAGCCACATATACAGCCAATTCGGGCAACGAATCCAGACAGGCCAACATCACCGTGTCGGTGCCCGGAAGCCAAATAACGGTCACCCTTACACAGGACGGCGTTTGCGACAATTCCAACGAGCCCGCAAACGAAACCTGCAATACCAATGCTCCCGTGATTGCCTCGGGTGATACCGTGTATTCCCAAATTGCATCTGCCACCGACGACGACTACTACAAATTTAGCCTCTCCAGCCCGGCCATTGTGCGCTTTGAACTGACCAATTTGCCGTTCGACTACGACCTCAGGGTGCTGAATGGCGCTTGTGGCGTCATCGGGGCTGCTGAAGCGGCGGGTACTGCCGATGAAATCCTGTGGGGGCAACTGCCGGCAGGCACATATTACGCCCAGGTGTACGGATACAACGGCGCATTCAGCACCGCAGACTGCTACGCACTGTCCATTGACCAAAGGCCACCCCTGGCGGTGCAAACCAACACCACTGATGTGGTGTGCTCAGGCGACGCCACTGGTGCCATTTCAACCATAGTCACTGGTGGAACAGAACCCTACACGTACGTTTGGGATAACGGTGAAACGACCAGCAACCTAAGTGATATCCCGGCCGGTCAATATAATTTGACCGTCACCGAAGCCATTGGGTTTACGGCAACGGCGCAGGTGGTGGTGTCGGAACCGGCACCAATGTACATGGCCATTACCCATTCTGATGTGCTTTGTTTTGGCGATCAAAACGGAGAGATTACGGTGAGCGCATTTGGCGGTACCGGTTTGTACGATTTCCATTTGACCGGTTTGATGGCAGACGAAATCCAATACGATGTGGAAAATGCTGTTTTTACCGGTCTGCCTCCAGATGACTACCTGTTGGAAGCCACCGATGATGCCGGATGCAATGTTGCTGATTTGGTGGTGGTGGCCGAACCCGAGGTGATCAGCCTGGCTGTGGAGGTCAGCCATGAAAGTTGCACACCCGGAGCAGACGGATACATCGCCTTGGATGTGAGCGGCGGTACGCCCACATATACTTATGCATGGAGCGACGGGCAAACGACCGCAACTGCGGAAGAACTCATTGCCGGTACCTATTCCGTAACGCTTACCGATGCCAATGCCTGCCTGGATTCTGCGGAGGCCGACGTTATTTTGGGTATTGGCGACGACCTGAAAGTGCACGTGGAATTGAAAGTAATCTTGCAGGGGCCCTATGTCAGCGCGGTACAGCTCATGCAAGACAGCCTGAGAGCCAAGGGATTGATTCCACTAACCGAGCCGTATACCGGCCTGAGCAATTATACGCATGTAGGGGGCGGAGGGGAAACCACGACAGCCGATGTGTTGAGTGTGACGGGTCCGGATGCGGTTGTAGACTGGGTATTTGTGGAATTGCGCAGCGCATCGGATCCGTTGACGGTATTGCTCACGCGTGCGGCGCTGTTGCAGCGTGACGGCGATGTAGTGGATGTCGACGGCGTTTCGCCCCTCGTGCTGGATGCAAGCACTGAAGAAGACTATTTCGCAGTGGTGCGCCACCGCAACCATTTTGGTGTACAAACCGGTTTGCCAATTTATTACCCCACTTGCGACACTATTGAAACCGATTTCAGCACATTGCCGCCTCAAGATGTTTATGCTTACAATGGTGTAAACGCTGCACGACGATTGGTCAGTGGCAAATACGTCTTGTGGGCAGGCAACGGCCGCATCGATTACCTGCTCAAATACAATGGCTCGGTCAACGATCGCTCGGCCATCCTCAGTGTGGTGGGCATCAGCACGCCCAATAATATCGTTTCGGGGTATTTACCCACTGACTACAACATGGATGGGGTGGTTAAGTACAATGGTTCAGCCAACGACCGCAACGTGCTGCTGGGCAACATTGGCATTTCTACGCCTTCCAATGTGCTCACCGATCAAATCGCACACTGATGGAGGCGTGTCGGATGAACGACAAAGCCTTATTATACCGCGACTTTACACATTCTTAATTTCGGTTCTTGGACTTTTTTGTAACTTTGTACCGATTTACTTGTTAACACCTCAAACGATCATCATGAAAGCGTTGCTATTCCCCGCTTTGCTCGGGCTTGTAAGTACTGCATACGGTCAGCATTTTGAGCTTCGGCTTGAAAAATCAGGCACAGACAAATTTGCCGTGCAAATGCGCGAAACCGCCGGTAATGCACCCCGCTTGGGCGACCAGTTGACAGACTTGGTGTTTGGCATTTGCTGGGATAAAAACTACGACATCAGCCTGGGCGAAGGAAAAGGTGGTTACACCATTCAAAAAGCAGGCCCGGAAGGCACCCTGGGAGCGTTGGCCTTTCAACAGTTTGCCAAGTCGTCCAATCCCATTTTTTTTCCGGAAAGCTGGAGCGCCAGCCAATGGGTTACCATTTTGGAAGTGGTCAACAGCAAAACCTCCAAATTGTCTAACGGCACTTTTCAAGTGTGTCCAACGAATATTCAGGAACTGAACATCAACATCAACCTGAACGATTATCGGGTAACGCCTGCGGGAAATGCCGAAGGTGTACAAATTGGCTACCCGCAGTCCAATACCCTTAAACTCAAGGCAGTACCGGTAGATTCCAACACTGCGATTTCCTTTAACCGATCGGTTGTATCGACGGTGTTGCGCGACAATTGGAGCGTCAACCCCAATCCGGGTAACGGTATATTCGTGCTGACCGTAGATGCCGAATCAGAAGAAGAGGACTTGCAAGTCACTGTAACAGATGCTTCAGGACGGTTGATGTATCAGGATGTGATCAGCATACAGGCAGGGTCAAACCAGCATACGATTGATCTGCGTCAGGCGGCTTCTTCGGGTGCCTGCCAATTGAGCCTTCACTACCGGAATGGCGATGTGCGCACCAAGAATTTGATTATCACCCCATAAACGAACAAGTAGGGGCTGGGCAGCCATGCGCTTGCTCACCTCGTTGTTGCTATACAATGAAAACTTTCGCATATTTTACCTGGATAATAGCCGCCTGGTTATTGTGCTCCCCGTTTTTTGTCTCCGCCGCTCATTGTGAAAATGCAAATGCATTGGGCAGCATTGCGCCAGTCAATGACGAGTGCTCCGACGCGTTGACTTTGTCCCTCAATTTTAGTTTATCTTGCGAACAATCGTTGAATGCAGCCACTACCGGGGCTACACCTTCTGTTCCGGCGGTAGCAGGTTGTATAGGTACGGCAGACGACGACGTCTGGTTCAAGTTTACGGCCCTTAACCCCCGGCACCGCCTGAAAATTACAGGCGCAACCGGCGCCATCATGATGCAGGTTTTTTCGGGAACCTGTGGCAACTTTGTTTCCCTGGGCTGTGAAGAGGGGGCCAATGGCGAACTGGAGCAGCAGTATGAAAACCTGACACCCAGCGTAACGTATTATGTGCGGGTATACACCAAAGCCAACGGTACATTTACGGATTTCAACATTTGCCTGGGCACGCCGCCACCTCCACCGGCCAACGATGCCTGTGTCGATGCCGATACACTGGTGGTCAATACAGACCTGAGTTGCGGTACCGTTTGGTCGGGCGGCACTTTTGGCGGTTTGCCCACTACGCCTTCCCCGGGCGCTTGTGTTGGTTTTGACGACGATGAAGTGTGGTTTCAATTTGACGCCATCGACTCCATTCAGCGCATTACCCTCACCAGCGGCTACAACTCCTTCGTCTTTCAGGTCTATTCAGGGGTTTGTGGCAGCCTGACGCAATTGTACTGCAGCCCGGAAATACCGGTAAACACTTCAGGATCCTATCAGACAAGCAAGTTTATTGTTGGAGAGACATATTATATTCGAGCCTATACCTATGGAAAATTCCTGAACAGCACCTTTTCAATATGCGTCGGCACCCCTCCGGATCCGCCAGTCAACGATAAATGCCAAAATGCAACAGCGCTCACGGTAAACGCCGGTTTGACGTGTTCGTCGTTTTTGAACGGTTCGACAACAGGTGGATTGCCTGCTGCGCTGCCGCTGGCCGTCTGTTCGGGCGCCACTGCCGACGACGAAGTGTGGTATCGTTTTACAGCTACGGCCACCAGCCACCGCGTGCAGTTGACAGCCAACACCGCAACGATGTTTTTTCAGGGATTTTCCGGCAGCTGCAATGCGCCCACGCAGTTGTCTTGCAGCCCCCCCATTGCGGCGGGTACGTCTGCCCTGGTACAATGGGAAAACCTGACGGTCGGCCAAACATACCGCATCAGGGTTTACACACAGGATGCCTTTGTTTACGGAACCTTCACCCTTTGCATACTCACGCCGCCTACACCGCCGGTCAACAGCAATTGCAGCGGGGCCATCCTGTTGAGTGTTGATCCGGATTTGACCTGCAATACCCCCTACAACCAGACGACTTACGAGGGATTGTTACCTTACCCTGGGTACAGCGGATGTGTGGGCACCGACGACGACGATGTGTGGTTCAGGTTTGTGGCCACCAAAGCCAACCACCGCATTCAAGTGTCTAATGGCACGGAGTGGATGGTTTTACAAACCTTTTCCGGCAGCTGTGGCAACTGGACTTCCATTGATTGTTATGACGCCTTCAACGGCAATTTTGAACGACTGATAACAGGCCTGACCCCCGGACAAACCTACTATTATCGGCTGTATACCCGAAATCCAACGGTTACTTCCGCATTCTCTACCTGCGTGCTCACCCCGCCTGATCCGCCTTCCAACGACCTTTGTTCGTCGGCCCGTGTGCTCACCCCGAACCTGGGTGTGCTTTGCACAAATCCTTTATTGACTTCCACGACAGGCGCTACACCTTCCAATCCCGACATCATATCGTGTGGCGGCGATGCGGACGACGACGTATGGTTCCGCTTTGAAGCAACCTCTCCCCGATACAGGCTTGTAGTAAGCGAGCCCGACATCCGGCTGTTGGTGCAGGTGTTTTCTGGTTCATGTGCCAGTTTGGACGAGGTGTATTGCAGCGAAGAAATTCTGTTCGGCGACACAGCGATCATCGAACTAAACGACCTGGAGTTGGACGATCAGTACTTCGTTCGGGTGTACACCGATTTTAATTTAACTTTTGGTAATTTTAAAATATGCCTGGCGGAGTTGCCTGCCAATGACGACTGCTCGCTGGCAAAAACCCTGACCGTGAACCCCGGCCAGGTTTGTGCGAGTTCGTTTACGTCTACCACATCGGGTTGTACACCTTCCGATCCACCCATATCCGGCTGTGTTGGACAGGCGGATGACGACCAGTGGTTTCGGTTTACCGCTACGGCCACCAGCCATTTTGTGGACTTGAAAGACGCCACGACGTCTATGGCCATTCAGGTGTTTTCGGGAAACTGCAACAACTTGCAGTCACTGACTTGCATTGAGGCGCCTTCCGGTGCAGTGAACAAACAATTGTATGGTTTGACCGTGGGGGCTACTTATCGGTTGCGGGTGTATACGCAGGATGCGAATGCGTCCACCGCATTTGCCATTTGTGTCACTACGCCGCCGCCGCCGCCAGCCAACGACAACTGCGCAGGCGCAACGGTATTGAGTGTCAACACTAATTTGCTGTGTACACAAACCCTGCAGGCAAACACGGCGGGCGGCTTACCCACACTGCCCGCTTTAGCGGTATGTTTGGGTGTAGCCGACGACGACGTGTGGTACCGGTTTACGGCCAACAGTGCGAGCCATCGCATTAAAATTACCAACGCATCGCAAACGGTGGTTGCACACTTTTACTCGGGCACTTGCGCCAACCTGAATTTGCTTGCCTGTCTGGAAACAACTGCCGGCAATGCAGAATACCAACTCAATGGGCTGACTGCCGGTGCAACCTATTTCATTCGGGCATTTTCAAAAGCGGAATCCACCTTTGCCACGTTTAATTTGTGTGTGGGTACACCACCGGCACCACCGGCCAATGATGGTTGCCAAAGTCCGGTAGTACTTTCGGTCAATGCAGACCTGAACTGCGGGGTGTCTACCAGTTCTACAACCATTGGTGCTACGTTCAATAATCCGCTGTTGCTTAATTGTTTGAGTGCCGTAGACGACGACGTATGGTTCCGCTTCACCGCTACCGCAGCGAGTCATCGGATAAAAGTTACAGGTGCTACCGACTCCATGGGGGTAGAGGTGTTTTCGGGTACCTGCAATGGGCTGGTCTCCTTGGGTTGTATAGAAGGTGAAATGGATCTGGTTGAGCAACAGTTCAACGCCCTTAACCCGGGATCCACCTATTTCCTTCGGGTGTACACTGTGAAAGAACTGATTTACAGCAATTTTACCATTTGTGTGGGCACGCCACCAGCGCCACCAGCCAATGATTTGTGCAACAACGCCATAGCCCTATCGATCAACGCCAATCTCGAGTGTGCCCTTTCTCAAAACCGTACCACATCGGGTGGAACGCCCGGCAATCCCCCACTGGCCGCTTGTGGTGGTGTGGCGGACGATGATGTCTGGTTTCGGTTTGTAGCCACTGCTGCGAGCCACCGCATAAAGGTGACCGGTGGCAGTCAGGCCCTTGCAGTACAGGGATTCTCGGGCAGTTGCGCCTCGCCGGTGTCTATTGGCTGCAACACAAGCAGTACCGACAGCGTACAGTTGCAATTGAACGCCCTCACCATTGGGTCAACATATTGGATACGCGTATTTACCACAGCAAATGTGGTGTACAGTAATTTCACGATCTGTGTGGGTGTACCACCTGCACCACCGGCCAACGACGCCTGTGCAAACGCCCTTTTGTTGAGTGTAAATGCCGACCTGGCTTGTGGGCAAATTGCATCAGCAACCACGACCGGAGCCACGCCCAATGTACCGGTTTTGGCGGCTTGCAGCTCGGCAGCGGATGACGATGTATGGTTCCGTTTTGTAGCCACCAATACATCGCACCGTGTAAAATTGGCCGGGGGCGCTCACGCCTTGTCCATGCAGGCGTTTTCAGGCACATGTGGCAATTTTACCCAGATCAAGTGCACAGACTCTAATTTTGGCGGAGGAGAAATGCAATTGGACGGACTGACCGTGGGCTCCACGTATCACGTCAGGGTGTATACCAAACTCGACTTTGTGTATACCGCTTTTACCATTTGCATCGGCACGCCGCCGCCGCCGCCCGCAAACGATGCCTGTGCGGATGCGTTGGCCCTGACGGTCAACAACGTATTGTCGTGTCCTCAAAGCATAAACGCCACCACCTCGGGCGCTACGGCACCCGATTCCCCTATTTCAGGATGTACAGGCTCGGACGATGACGATGTATGGTTTACATTCACCGCATCCTCTACTTCACACCGATTAGAAATTTACAATGGATCATCCGATATCGTCGTGCAGGTATTTGCGGGCAGTTGCAACAACTTGTTCGGCTTTTGGTGCGAGGGTGGAACGGGTGCTAATTTTGAGACGCAATTTGACGGACTGACAGTAGGTGCCACTTATTTTATCCGCGTGTATACCTGGGAGGCTTTTGTGCCCGACAGTTTTACCGTTTGTTTGGGTACGCCACCGCCTCCACCGGCTTATGATGATTGTGCTACGGCGGCTGTTTTGACCGTCAATGATGACTTGAACTGTGCCGCATTTTACACGGGCAGTACATTTGGTGCCTTCCCGTCGAGTCCACCCGTAGCCGATTGTGGCGGTATTCCGGAAGACGACACCTGGTTTCAATTTACAGCAACAGACACCATCCATAGGATAAGATTGTCGGATGCGTTCAATGCACTGGCATTTCAGGTGTTTTCGGGAGATTGCGGTGATCTGGAGCAAGTGTTTTGCATGCCGAATATTCCGATAAATGGCGTGGGTCAGGTACAATTAACGGGGCTCGTGGTCGGCGAAATCTATCTTGTGCGGGTGTATACTGTAGGTAAATTCATCAACACCAGTTTTAAATTGTGCGTGGGTACATTGCCGCAGGCGCCCGCAAACGACCGGTGCAGCGGTGCCTTTGATGTGGCGGTCAACCCGGATTTACTGTATGCCGATTCGCTGAACGCCACTACGCTTGGCGCATTGCCGCCCATCACCAATTATGCCGGATGCAGCGGTGCCGACGACAACGACGTGTGGTTCAAGTTTGTGGCCGAGGAATCATTTCACCGCATCAAGGTGTCAAATGGTGCTGAAAAACTGATATTTCAATTGCTGGACGGCAGTTGCAACAACCTTGCACAATTGTCGTGCAGCCAGGTGGTGCCTGCACTGGACACCGCCGGGGAGGTACAATGGAATTATTTTACACCCGGCGAAACGTATTACGTTCGGGTGTATACCTACGAACCGTTTGTCAACACTGATTTTACCATTGCAGTGGGTACCCCTGGCCAGCCCCCGGTCAATGATGTTTGCGCAGGTGCCCTGCTGTTGACCATCAATCCGGACTTGAACTGTGGCACAACGGTGTCACAAACGAGTTACGACGGCCTGTCGCCCAATCCTCCGGTAACAGGATGTGTTGGTGCAGACGACGACGACATGTGGTATCGTTTTGTGGCCACGGCACCCAGCCACCGTGTCAGGGTAGTAGGTTCCAACGCCTGGCTGGTGTTGGAATCCTTCTCCGGAGCCTGTGGCAATTTGACCCAGATTGATTGTTACGACGCTTTCAGCAATGTATTTGAACGCCAGCTTAACCGACTGACCGTTGGCGAAACATACCTCATTCGCTTGTACACCCGCAGCAGCGATTTGTACACCAATTTTTCCATGTGCATAGGCACGCCGCCGCCAGCACCCGCCAACGACTTGTGCAGCGGCTCCATTGAACTGTCGGTTAACCCGCAAATGACGTGCAACAATACCCTCAACGCCACCACATCCGGGGGTACACCTTCTGTAGAGGCGTTGACTTCTTGCGGGGGCGAGGCTGACGACGATGTGTGGTACCACTTTACCGCAACCGCTGAAAACCATCGACTGAGCATTTTTAACGGAACACAAAACCTGCACGCGGTGGTATATGCCGGCGACTGCGATAGCCTGGAGTACCTGATTTGCAGCTCGGTCATTGCAGCGGGCGACTCCGGTGTGGTGCAAATCAACGGCATCACCATTGGCAATAATTATTACGTCCGCGTATATACGGGCAACACCCTGCGGTACGACGACTTTATCATTTGCCTCTCCACGCCACCGGTGCCGCCTGCCAACGACCGCTGCGCCAACGCCATTGACCTGCCCGTCAATACGGATCTGGTTTGCACCAATACGCTGACCAACAGTTCGGAAGGTGGACTTCAGTCGAATCCACCCCTTCCCGGGTGTGTCGGGTTTGCCGACGACGATGTGTGGTTTAGTTTTGTGGCCGCCTCGGTGAACCACTATGTTACCGTGAACGGCAACACGGAAAGCATTTACTTTCAGGTGTTTTCCGGCGCTTGCGGCAATTTGACGCCGTTAAAATGCAGTTATGGTTCCGAAACCCTGTTTTTGGAATCATTAGTTGCCGGCGATACCTATTATGTGCGGGTGTACACCAATTCACACGTGGCATACAGCTCGTTTGTGCTGTGCGTGACCACACCGCCGCCGCCACCGGTAAACGACAATTGTCCGGGAGCCATCAACCTCTCGGTTCAAAATGGATTGTACTGCGGAGATCCTACCGCATACTATGGTCAATACGCCACCCCGGGGGCGCCGGCAAACTGTGCAGGCTCGCCCGACGATGACTTATGGTTTCGGTTTGACGCCGAATCATCGCAACACGTGGTGCAACTTGGCGGGGGCATGCAGGCGCTGCGGGCGGAAGTGTTCTCGGGTGGGTGTGCCAACCTGACTACTATGGCTTGTAGCGAACTGGTGCAGACAGACAGTATGATCAACATGACCCTGGATTCCCTGACGGCTGGCCAGACGTATCTCATCCGGGTGTTTTCGAGCGACAGCATACTGCCGTTGCCCGCCGGAAGTCGTGGCGATGCAGACCGGATCAACCTTTGTGGTTTCCACTGGGTTCCGCTGGAGCAGTTGGAGCCTTTCAAGTCCATTCGGGTATACATTCCTACCGGTTGGATGTGGCGGCCCAACGGCCTGTTTGTGGAACCGCTGTTTCAGGGTTCGGTGCCAACTGTTTTTGGATATGATTCCTATTTAGCCGACGCCAAAGCCCAAAATCTTGAAGTAGTGGCTACCCTGAACCAGACCCCCGACTGGTATGCCGGCATCAGCTCCGGTGTGGGTTCCAATGATTTTCCGCCGATAAAACCGGGTCTGGATCGTGCTGATCCGGCTTCTTATCAAGACTTTGCCGAATTTATGTGGCAAATGACCGCGCGTTACGGAAGGGTAAGCTATCCGGATTCCATGTTGCGCGTTGACACCATGCCGCGTTGGGTAGGTGACATACCCAACGTGCCCAAATCGGGACTGGATTTGCTCAACATCATTGAAGTATGGAATGAGCCCGACAAATGGTGGAAAATAGGGACGACCGAAAACGATGCCTACATGCAGCCCGAGGAATATGCGGCCATGTTGTCTATTTGTTACGACTCCATCAAGTCTGCCGACCCCACCATGAAAGTAATCATGGCCGGTTTGGCGGGTATTGACCTGGTATACCTCAACCGGATGAAAACCTGGTTTGAAGCAAACAGACCGGACAGTATTTTCCCGGCAGACGCCATCAATGTGCACTTTTACAACAATTTGGCTACACAATACGGCAGTTTCCCTTGGCAGTTTTTCGACGGCGGCGGCATGTGTCCGGAGTTAGACGTTAATTTTTACCTGATTAACGACGCCAATGCGTTTTGTGACGAGGTGGGAAAACCACTTTGGATCACCGAATTTGGCTACGATACCCGCCTGCCCTCGCCCCAGTATCCCAGCCCCGTGGGTGGCTTCACGTCGGAGGAACTTCAGGCCCAATGGCTTGTGCGCATTTACCTTGAATACATTCGTTATGGCGTGGACGACATGTACATGTACAACGCCATAGACGAGCCCAACGCAGAAAATGGCGGCTTGTACCAAAGCTGTGGCCTCATTTATGCCAGCGATGCCCTGGAGCCTTACGGTGAAAAACAGGGGTATCTTTCTATGGTAAAGCTCATTGACGAACTGACCGATGTGCAGTATGAAGAGGACTTGTCTACTTCAGATGTCCGCATCATGGCATTCCGCAAAAAGAACGGAGGACGGCGCCTGGTGTACTGGTCGCCTACCATGTCTGGCGCCTCAGTCAGTTTTACCGTTTTGGGCTCGGTTAACCTGACCGCCACCGAATGGCCCCAAACATTTGATGTACCTTTCCAAAACGACTTTACCCTTTGTGTGCAGACACCGGTGACCAACATGGCGCTTGCCGAAGTAAAAATGTTCCTGCAAGGCCCATACGTGTCGAGCGTCCAGTTGATGCAGGATAGCCTGCGCGCCAAGGGCTTTATACCTTTGACTGAACCCTACTCGGGTCTGAGTGGATTTACCCATGCAGGTGGCGGCGGCGGGGAGCAAACTACGCCGGAGGTGTTGGCCGTAACAGGGCCGGATGCCATTGTAGACTGGGTTTTTCTGGAGTTGCGCAGCGCGGATAATCCCGCACAGGTGGTATGCACCCGTTCGGCCTTGCTCCAGCGAGACGGCGATGTGGTAGATGTGGACGGCTTTTCTCCTGTGGGTTTCATTGACAGGGGGGGCGCTGCATACTACATCGCGGTGCGGCATCGCAACCACCTCGGTGTGCAGTTGGGCCAGCCAAAACAATATTCGGCTGATACACCCGTGTATACCGACTTCACCACCCTGCCTACAGCTGATATGTATACCAACAACGGCTTTAATGCTGCCCGGAGGCTTGTGAACGGGCGCTACACCATGTGGGCAGGCAATGGCCGCACAGACCGACAATTAAAATACAACGGCAGCAACAACGATCGAACTGCTCTGCTCTCTGTGGTGGGCATTTCTTCGCCGAACAACACCATTAGCGGATACAACCTTACCGACTTCAACATGGACGGTTTGGTGAAATATAATGGTTCATCAAATGACCGAAACGTATTGCTCGGCAACGTAGGCATCTCTTCGCCTTCAGCTGTCGTGCACGAGCAAACTGCTTATTAATCAACATGCTTAACATTGGCTTTACCTAAGGTTGCTGCTATGGCTGCAACTTTGCAAAGATTTTTTACTTAATCAATACCATGAAAAATTTCGCTTTTGGTGCAGCCATTTGGCTGTGCGCCTCCATTATTTCGGGCCTGAGCGCTCAATGTCACCCCGACAGCCTTGAAATCCCTAACAATGGATTTGATGAAGATTGTGACGGTTTAGACGATATTTACCTCAAAATGGCACCCTATTTTTACGCCGTAGAGGGCGCTCCGTTCAGCATCCATTTCCCCAACCTGATTCTGTCCAGGCATCCTGGCGACTATGTTTTTGAGGTCATCACGGCCATGGACGGCAATTACGATGGAGACACCTGGCAGTGGAGCGGCAACGACAATGCCGGCGAACACCTCGTGGTGGTCAAAGTAAAAAACCAAAACGGAACGGAACTGGCGCGGGACACCATGACCGTAAGGGTATCGCCCGATGAAGCGCCCGAAGACATGAGTGCAAAAAAACTGTGCATGATGGGCCACGGTTTTTTTGACCAGGGTTACCTGCCCATCCGGTTGTGGAACCTGTTTCAGGCCGGGAACAATCCTCCGGTTACCTTCCACGGCTCCAAAGAAGCCTGGGGCGTCATATCCTACATCCGCCACGAAGGCTGGGGCGGCTATTTTGCCCGTTCATTCGTCAACGAACCCGGCAGCCCGTTTTTTCTGAACGGCCAAAAACTTAATTTCAGGCAATACTTCGAAAACTGGGTAGGCGTGGATGAGACGCCCGACTGGGTGATCATTCACTTAGACATCGACGATTTTTGCGGGTATTCGCTTGTGGCAGGCGATAGTTTGCACATCATAGACGACAGCATCACCAACGACTGGGCCATTAACCAGTTTCGAATCATTGATTCCATCCGCGCGGCGGCACCACAGGCCAAAATCGGCATTTGCATGTCGCCCCCGCCCAGTGGCCTCGAAAGCGCTTTTGAAGATACGTATGGCCCCAACGGCCTCAACATACCGGTGCTGAACAACCGCTGGCGCTGGAAAAAGATCATCAGCCGCCTGGTGTACAAAAACATCGAAGTATACGGCGACCGCGAGGACGAGAATATTTACATCATTCCGGAACACATCGACCTGGACGATACGATCGGGTACCGTACCAATGACGCCATACACCCCGACCGCGACGCCTGCCAGAGCGAAATTCCTTGTGGATACAGCACGATTGGCAGCGAAATATATGCGTGGATGCGCTATCTCCAGTTTTTGCCCCCGCCGTCCAATGCAGCCGTGGTGAAGGCAAAAGTTTTTTTGCAAGGCCCTTATGTGTCGGGTGAAACCCTGATGCACGACAGCCTGCGCGTCAACAGCCTGATTCCGCTGCAGGAGCCCTATTCCGCATTGACTAACTTTACCCACGCTGGCGGTGGCGGCGGTGAGCAAACCACGGCCGATGTACTGGCCGTCAGTGGTGCAAACGCCATCGTGGACTGGGTCTTTGTAGAACTGCGCAATGCAGCTGACCCCAGCGAGGCGCTGTTCACCCGCTCGGCATTGCTGCAGCGCGACGGCGACGTGGTGGATACCGATGGCGTTTCGCCCGTTGCGTTTGCGGATGCAGGCGGAAGCTCGTATTACCTCTCTTTGCGCCACCGCAACCATCTGGGGGTAGAATTGAATCAGCCCAAACTGTACCCTGCCAATACAACAGTAGAAACAGATTTCACCCACCTGCCGCCAGAAGGTTTCTACAGCGCCAACGGCCTTAATGCTGCCCAGCGCGCATTGGCCAATAGCCGGTACGCGCTTTGGGGCGGCAATGGCTTGCTGGATAACCGGATTCGGTACAATGGTAGCCAAAATGACCGGAACGCCGTGCTTTCTACAGTGGGCATCGGCAATCCGAATAACATTTTCACAGGGTATCATCTTGCGGACTACAACTTGGACGGCAAAGTAAAATACAACGGATCGGTAAACGACAGAAACGTGTTGTTGGGAAATGTGGGCCTTTCTACGCCCTCTACGGTCTTATACGACCAAACACCTAATTAACCCCCCTACAACATAATACTTTCTGGTTGAACACCTTTAATCACATTTTTCGTCGAAAATTCAGGTAGCGAATTTGGGTGTATGCAATTGTTGTGTCTATCTTTGCAGCGAACGCCCGTAGTTCATTTAACGTCTTTAATAACAAAGCTCATGAAACTTTCTACACTTACGGTGGTACTTGCGCTGTGCGCTTTTTCTGCTCATGCAACCACGTTCACCCTGAACAACAACAACCCCTCTCCGGGTCAATATACCACTTTTGATGCCGCGCAAAGCGCCGCCAGTTCTGGTGATACCATTTTGGTGCAGGCGTCGCCAAATGGTTATGGTGATATTACCTTTTCCAAGTCGCTCACATTGATTGGCCCCGGGCACCGGCCAGCTGTAAATTCAGGCCTTGCTGCCACTTTTGCCAATGTTTTCATCAACAACAACCTTGGAAATGTTCGTATTTCTGGCATCAGGCTGAATTTATTATCCGGCCCAGGAGGAGGCGACCTGACAAACAATGATAATTTAACCGTACGCAATTGTTTCTTTGGAAGTAACGTCACCATCGGCTCCAATTCCAGCAATGTGACTTTCAGCAACAATATATTTGAGGGTAATTTCAATTTTTCGAATGGCAACGGAACGGATGTGACTGTTTCAAACAGTTATTTTGATGCTGGGGGGGGGTCACTTCTTGCTAATGCCGGTGGCGGCAGCACAAAGACATTTCTTAACAATATTTTTGCTGGTGTTTTTAATACTTTTTTTGTAGGCAATAGTTGTAATAATGCAATCTTTGAGAATAATATCTATTATCGTATTAGTCCCGGTGGCGGAAACCAAACCAACTGTGTTTATAACAATAACCTGACTTTCGAAACGGCCAACAACACCCTTCCACCGTCAGGACAATCAGGCTCCAATAACCTGGTGAATGTTGATCCGCAGTTTATAAATTTTCCACTACCCGGAAATCCTGATTTTAACTACGGATACAACTACCGCCTCCAAACCGGTTCCCCCGCTCTCGGTGCGGGCACCTTCGGCACCAACCTCGGTTTGTATGAAACCGACAACGAATTCTCCATGACCGGTGAACCGGCTCGTCCGCAAACCACGACGGTTACGGTCAATCCGGCAGTTATCCCTTCCGGGGGTTCTACCCAGGTAAACTTTACCATCCGCAAGTCCACGCCTAACCAATAGGCGTGGATTTGTAGTTTCATTTCCCACCGGTATTTTTTTAATCCTTTAATGTCATTTACGGATTTCCGCGTAAAACTAATACCTACCCATGAAAGGTTTTTTTATCTCCTTCTTATTGTTGTTTTTGGCTTTCACCATGCAAAGCCAAACGTTTGAAATACGCACCACCAATATTGGCGGAGGCGTCATAGGCGTGCAAATGCGGGAAACATCCGGTGTGAATCTGCCCAACTCAACCGACGATGCGCTTGTGGACTTGTCGTTCAGCATCTGCTGGCCCAGTACGTACAACATCAACCTTGGCACCGTCGTCAATGCATCCCCCAGCTACGGCATCAAGAAATCTGGTGGTGAGTTGACCAATATGAACCTTGGTATTGAATACCAGTCTTTTTTTGCGGATGGCTTGCCCATTGCTTTTCCGCAAAACTGGAGTGTCAACCAGTGGTACACCATCATGACCATATCCAATAACCTGGCGGGTGTAGGTTTTGGCACATTCAGCATTTGTCCGGCTACGTTTCTGGAGTCCAACTTAGGCATTGGCGATTTAGTCACCAACGAAATTTTTGACTACGCGCCTGCCATCAACGGTGTGGCAGAGAATGTGCAAATTGGCCCTTTGGTACTGGATCAGGAAAAAATTGTAGCGGCCGAATATTTTATCGATACAGACCCCGGCGTGGGCAACGGCACACCCATCGCAATTACAGAAGGGGATACCGTCAATGGAAGCTTTAACCTGAGCGTGGTGGGCGTTTCGGCCGGTTTTCACCGCCTGTACATCCGTGGTAAAAACAACAGTGACCAGTGGGGCTTTGTATCCAGCCAGTTGTTTTTAGTGGAAACACCCGCAGTGGCTAGCCCGGTAGACGAAACCATCGTTGCTGCCGAATATTTTATTGATACAGACCCAGGTGAGGGCAATGGCGAACCCATCCCTGTGCCTGTCCCCGGCAATATTGTCGACGTACAAAACATAGACATTGACCTTTCAACCGCAGGATGTTTAACAGCAGGGACACACCGTTTGTACGTGCGCGGACAAAATGCCTCCGGGCTTTGGGGTTTTTACAACAGCCCTGCAACTCTTACGATCGAAGCCGTCAGTGCTGAAATCACGGAAATGTACCACACCGCTGCCTCCGGTTGTGGCATTACCAACCAGGAATTCGTCAGTGTAGTGGTCACCAACACGGGTACCAATACCATACCCGCCGGCAGCATACAGGTGAGCCTGGACGTATCGGGTGTAAACACAGGCACATACGGCCCGTTGTCCGGTAATATTGAACTTGCCCCGGGACAAAAAGATACCCTGGTTTTTACAGATGTCGATTTATCCGTAGTCGGGCTGAATACCCTGGAGTCCACACTTGACTTGTGCAATGACAGTGCTTCTGGCAATACGGCGTCTATTGACGTCACCGGCATCATCAAGCCAATACCCAATGTAACCGATGTGGATGACATCGAAGCTTGCCTGGGGTCGCAAATTGCAGACATCAATTTTGAAAGCGATGTCATGGGTTCCACTTTTGCCTGGACGAACGACCTCACCGCAATTGGTCTGGCAGCAGAAGGAACAGGCAACATAGCTGCTTTTACGGCTGACAGCCCGGGGTTCACGCCCATCACTGCCAATGTGAGCGTAGTGGCTACTGCAGATGGCTGTTCAGGGCCCGCTGAAATATTTACCATTACGGTGAACCCGGTAATCGCAGACGCTCAAATTACCGGCGACCTCGAGATATGTTCCGGAGAGTCCACAACCCTCTTTGCCTTTGGGGGAGCCTTCTTCGAATGGAGCACCGAGGAAACAACCTCCTTTATCTCGGTCAATTCTGCTGGCACTTATACCGTGACGGTAACAGACATTTATGGCTGTACCGATGAAGCTTCTGAAACAGTTGAGGTACTCCCCATTACCTCGGCAGCTATCTCTGGTGACTTATCCATTTGTCAGGGCGAATTCACTACACTGACCGCCGAAGGGGGGACAAGTTTTGAATGGAGCACCAACGAAATTACAAATACCATAGAAGTAACTACGGGTGGCACCTACTCAGTGACGGTTACCGACGCCAACGGTTGCACCGACGACGCGTCGGTCATGGTGGTCGTGAATGCACTGCCCACAGCAGCCATTATGGGAACATTGGCATTCTGTCCGGGTAAAACAACCACTTTGACGGCCACTGGCGGTGTTACCTATGCCTGGAGCAACAATGAAAATACTGCGGCCATTCAGGTGGACATCGAGGATATGTATACCGTGACCGTGACGGATGCCAACGGCTGTCAAGACACGGAGTCCGCAAGTGTCAACGCTTTTCCTGCTGCAATGGCAGATATCACGGGCGACCTGAGCATCTGTCAGGGCGATATGACGACTTTGACGGCCAGCGGCGGCACGAGCTACGCGTGGAGCACCAATGCGATCACCGATGCAATCGACGTGACGACAAGCGGCATGTACACGGTTACGGTAACCAATGGCTCTGGTTGCACCGACGACGAAACGGTGACGGTAGAGGTTAATCCGCTGCCCGAAGCAGATATTATGGGCGACCTGAGCATCTGTCAGGGCGATATGACGACTTTGACGGCCAGCGGCGGCACGAGCTACGCGTGGAGCACCAATGCAGTAACCGAAGCGATCGACGTGACGACAAGCGGCACGTACACGGTGACGGTTACCGATGCCAACGGTTGCACCGACGAAGCCTCGGTCATGGTGGTGGTCAACGCGCTTCCCGAGGCATCCATATCGGGCAATTTGGGCTTCTGTCCGGGCGAATCGACCATGCTGACGGCCAGCGGTGGCACGAGCTACGCGTGGAGCACCAACGAAAATACGGCAGCCATCACGGTGATTGGCGCAGGCATGTACACGGTTACGGTGACAGACGCCAACAACTGCACGGATACAGAAACCGCAATGGTTGAGCAGTTTGCGGGTGCCATAGCAGATATCACGGGCGACCTGAGCATCTGCCAGGGCGATATGACGACTCTGACGGCCAGCGGGGGCACGAGCTACGCGTGGAGCACCAATGCAATAACCGAAGCGATCGATGTGGCGACAAGCGGGATGTACACGGTGACGGTAACGGACGCGAATGGTTGCACCGACGACGAAACGGTGACGGTAGAGGTTAATCCGCTGCCTGAAGCAGATATCACGGGCGACCTGGAAATCTGTCAGGGCGATATGACGACCTTGACGGCCAGCGGCGGCACGAGCTACGCGTGGAGCACCAATGCAGTGACCGAAGCGATCGACGTGGCGACAAGCGGCACGTACACGGTGACGGTTACGGACGCCAACGGTTGCACCGACGAAGCCTCGGTCATGGTGGTGGTCAACGCGCTTCCCGAGGCATCCATATCGGGCA